>ERZ773077.39-NODE-39-length-81822-cov-10.223672_pt1 | contig 81822 bp, 79 predicted proteins | sample MGYA00580612_ERZ773077 | MGnify/ENA primary metagenome ERZ773077 (study PRJEB29015, sample SAMEA2737971) | human oral metagenome | biome: human oral; feature: human-associated habitat; material: dental | place: China | collected 2021 ...
TCATGACGCAGTCGCCGATCCAGCTCGGGGTGATGATGAGGATTTTTTTGGACATAGTGGTAGGGCGTTTTTGTGTTGCGCGATATTGTATAGTGAAATGGAAGGGCGGGTATACGGCCTTGCCGTGCCGCCTTGCTTGGAAAACAAGTTTGTCCGCGTTGCCCTTGCTGTCCGCTGTTCGGAACAGGGGAGGCCGTCTGAAAGTGAAAAATATCTAGTTAAGGTTAAATTATGCTAACATGCCCCGCAATTTTATTACATCTGTTTGACTGAATAGGAATATAAATATGGGAGATGATGTTTTTTTCCACGCCGAGCCGTCGGGGGAAATGGATGAACGGCTGCTGGACGAACCCGCGTCCCGCAGTATCGTCCGCGGCGTGGAATGGATTATGGAGGGTTTTTTTCTGTTCCGCGAATACCCGCTGTCGTGGATGAGGATTGCCTTTATTTTGCTGGCCTGCGAATGGGCGCTGACTTCTTTGGCGCAGCATCTCTTTATTGCCGGATTGGTACTGCTGGCCATATATATGCTGTTCAAGGCGGGCGGGCTTTTGATGGCGGCTTCGATACAGGAGCATGAGGAACGCCCGCCCGGCATCGGCCAGATGTTTTTGATTTTGGAAGGCAAGGTATTCGAATTCATCCTGCTGCTGATTCTGCTGTTCTTTGCCGCCGCCGCATGGGGATATCTGCTTTACGGCATAGCGGGGGCTTTGGGTTTGTGGAGCCCATTCAACGGAATGGCCGATATTTTTATGTTTTTATTGTGGTTTTTAACCGTTCAGCAATTATTGGGCTTTGCACCGGTATTGGTGTTTATCCAGGACGAAACGCCGATGGCCGCGATTATCCAAAGCGTCAAAGCCAGCTTCAAAAACATCCTACCGCTGACTTTGTCCGCCATTACGCAGGGATTGCTGATGGCGGCGGCATTTTGGCTGCTTGGCCGGCTGCTCGGCAATATTCCAAGCAAGGCGGTTACCTATATTTTTGTCGCCGTATGGCTGTTCTTTTCGATGGTGTCTTATCTCACCACCTATGCCGCCTACCGCGATATATGGTTCGAACCGATAGAAAGCGACGGTATCCAAACCGGCTATCGCTGAATATCCCGCTCTTAACAAACAGGCCGTCTGAATGATTCAGACGGCCTGTTTCCATATCGGCGGCAAAACTCAATAACCGTGCGGTTTGATTTCGCCTTCCAGCTTGTAAATGGTGCTGCAATAGGGGCACTCGATGGTGCCGTTGGATTGGATGGGTAGGAAAACGCGCGGGTGGCCGTTCCAAGTTTCGTTGCGCGGGCCGCTGCAATGCAGGGGCAGGTCGTGCGGGGTAATGGTTACGGTTTCTTGATTCGGGTTGCTCATAGCAGTTCCTTTCGGGCAGGTTTGTGTGCCGTTTATTTTACGGCATACGCGGCCGTTTGTGCAGGCGGAAACGGCGGCAGAGGCCGTCTGAAAAGGATATAATGCCCGCTTTTTTCAGACGGCCTCCATCTCATGCAGCTTTCCGATTTCGATTTCGACCTTCCCGAATACCTGATTGCCCAACAACCGCCCGCCGAACGCGGCGCAAGCCGACTGCTGTCGGCGTTGCCCGGCGAACCCTTGCGCGACGAAATGTTTTCCGTCCTGCCGCAGCTTGCGGGCAGGGGCGACGTATTGGTGTTCAACAACACCAAAGTCATGAAGGCGCGCCTGTTCGGCCAAAAAGCCAGCGGCGGAAAAATCGAAGCCCTCATCGAACGGGTATTGGACGCGCACACCGCGCTGGCGCACATCCGTTCTTCAAAATCGCCCAAACCCGGCACGCGGCTGCTGTTCGACGGCGGGATAGGGGCGGAAATGACGGCGCGCGAAGGCGAACTCTTCCGCCTGCATTTCGACGGTGAAGAAACGGTTTACCGCCTCCTCGAGCAGCACGGCCGGCTGCCGCTGCCGCCCTATATCGAACGGGCGGCCGACGGCGACGACGAGAGCCGTTACCAAACCGTATACGCCAAACACCAAGGCGCAGTGGCCGCACCTACCGCAGGCCTGCACTTCACCGACGCGCTGCTGGCGGAACTCAAAGCCAAAGGCGTGCGCCTGGCGGAGGTAACGCTGCATGTCGGTGCCGGCACGTTCCAGCCTGTGCGGACGGAGAACATCGCCGAACACAAAATGCACAGCGAATGGTACGACGTGCCGCCCGAAACAGTGGCGGCGGTGGAAGCGGCGAAGGCGGAGGGGGCAAAAGTCTGGGCGGTCGGCACCACCTCGATGCGCGCGTTGGAATCGGCCGCGCGGGAAACAGGCCGTCTGAAAGCAGGGCGGGGCGATACCGATATTTTCATCACGCCGGGCTACCGTTTCCGCGTTGCCGACCGTTTGATTACCAATTTCCACCTGCCGAAATCGACGCTTCTAATGCTGGTCAGCGCGTTTTCCGGCATTGAGGAAATCCGGGCGGTTTACCGCCACGCCGTGGCAAAAGAATACCGTTTCTTCAGCTACGGCGACGCAATGGTGCTCGGGCGCAAGGATGATGCGGAATCCTTGTGATGGATGAAAAAAGGCCGTCTGAAAAACAGTTTCAGACGGCCTTTTGTTTCCCCGCTTACTTTCGAAGCAGCCAAATCAGGCAGACGGCCGCTGCGGCAACGGCGAGCGCGGCAACAAACGCGCCGATTCCGGCAAAACGCAGCGACGGCACGTTGCCCTGCCATTCTTTCAGGCCGGTTATCATCGGCGTAATCAAATCCTGCTTTTTAAACAGGCGGTAAAACAAAACGGCCGCGATATGCAGCCCGGCCAGCAGAGCCAACAGGTTGAAAAAATTCACATGGATGCGGCGGAAGGTTTCGCCGCCGTTTTCCAGCCGGCCGTTCAGATAACCGTGGTAAAGGAAAGTGTTTTCATCGGCGGCGAACAGGCCGGTCAGCACTTGGAAAAGCACGGCGGCCAACAGGGCGGCCACCATCAGCGCGCCCAACGGGTTATGCCCGGGATGCGCCTGTTTATCCCAAGTGCCGCGCAGATAGCTGCCGATTTGCAGGGGGCGGAAAAAACGGGCGAAACGCGCCGTGTCGCTGCCCCAAATGCCCCAGCACAGGCGGAAAACCAGCAGCGCGGCCACCAGCAGGCCGACGCGCAAATGCCAAGCCATCCAGCTGCCGCCGGTTTTCGCGCTGAACCACATAAAGGTGAGGGCGGCGGCCAGCGTCCAATGGAAAACGCGGACGGGCAAATCCCAGATTTTGATTTTCTGCATACTTTATCGTCTCGGTTTCATCGTTTCCCGCCGCTTTTTTCAGACGGCCTCAAAAGCGGTTGGAGGCCGTCTGAAAGCGGGCAGGGGGCTTATTCGATATTCTGCACCTGTTCGCGCATCTGCTCGATTAACACTTTCAATTCAACCGAAGCCTGCGTGCATTCAGCGGCAATTGCCTTGCTGCCCAATGTGTTGGCTTCGCGGTTCAATTCCTGCATCAGGAAGTCCAAGCGTTTGCCGACGCCGCCTTTTTGCTCGGTAACGATGCGGCGGACTTCGGCGATATGCGTTTTCAGACGGCTGAATTCTTCATCCACGTCGGCTTTCTGCATATAAAGCGCAAACTCCTGCTTCAGGCGGTCTTCGTCGATATTTTCCACTGCTTCGGCCAAACGGGCGCGCGCCTTGTCCAAATGCGCCTGCAATAAGTGCGGAAACAGTTCGGACAGCGCATCCACAATGCCGTCCATCGCCTCCAGCCGCTCCAAGATATGTGCCTGCAGCTTTTCCCCCTCGCGGGCGCGCGCGGCGGAAAAATCCTTCACCGCATCGGATAAAAGGTTTTGCACGGCCAGCGCAAACGTTTCCTGATCTTCGGCCTGGCTGACCAGCACGCCGGGGAAGCGCAAAACATCGGCCACCGTCAGCTTGCCCAAGCCGTCGAACTGCTTGCGCCATTTTTCGTTTAAAGCCGCCAGTTCGGCCGCCAAATCCTGATTGACGTGCAGTTCGGCCGCACCGTCTTCCAAAGGCTGAATCTGGATGCGGCATTCGATTTTCCCGCGCACGGCAGAGGCGGTGATGATTTCGCGCAGGCTGCCTTCCAAATGGCGCAGGTCGTCGGGCATTTTAAACTGCACGTCCAAATAGCGGTGGTTTACCGCGCGGATGTCGAGGTTGATGCGTTTGCCGCCGCATTCGCCGGCCGCATTGGCAAAGCCGGTCATACTGTGAATCGTCATGTTTTTACTCCGTTTCTGTTTACGAGTGAAAGCAGGGGCAATATAACACATCCGCAGTGTTATAATTTTCATTTTTCAACAGACAGGACACCCCAGCATGACCGGCTATACCCGCACATCCCGCGCCGCCGACGCCTTACGCGCCGTCAAAATTACCCCTCATTTCCTGCCACACGCCGACGGCTCGGTTTTAATCGAATGCGGCAACACCAAAGTCATCTGCACCGCCAGCATAGACGAAAGCGTACCGCCGTTTTTGCGCGGCAAAGGGCAGGGCTGGGTAACCGCCGAATACGGCATGCTGCCCGCGTCCACCGCGACACGGATGCGGCGCGAGGCGGCAGCCGGAAAGCAGGGCGGGCGCACGCAGGAAATCCAACGCCTGATCGGCCGTTCACTGCGCGCGGCGGTGGATATGGCCAAACTGGGCGAAAGGCAGATACTGATAGATTGCGACGTGATACAGGCCGACGGCGGCACGCGCACCGCATCGATAAGCGGCGCATACGTCGCTTTGGCGTTGGCCGTGAAAAAACTGCTTTCAGACGGCCGGATTGCCGAAAATCCGCTGACCGGCAGCATCGCCGCCGTATCGGTCGGCATCGTAAACGGCGTACCGCTGCTGGATTTGGATTATCCCGAAGATTCGGGCTGCGACAGCGACATCAACGTCGTGATGAACGGCGAAGGCAAAATCATCGAAATCCAAGGCACGGCAGAAGGTGCGCCGTTTGATTTCGACGAACTGGCCGAACTCATCAAACTGGCGCAAAAAGGCATTGCCGAACTGTCTGCCCTGCAGCAACGCGCACTGGCCGAAGCATAAGGCCGTCTGAAACATGAAATCCCTGATTATCTTCAACAAACCCTGCGGCGTTATCTGCCAGTTCAGCCCGCATGAAAAGCATCCGAGCCTGAAAGACTACATAGACGCGCCCGGTTTTTATCCCGCAGGCCGTTTGGATACCGACAGCGAAGGCCTGCTGCTGCTGACCGACGACGGGCAATTGCAGGCAAGGATTACCCAGCCCCGCTTCAAAGTGGAAAAAACCTACTGGGCGCAACTCGAGGGCATACCGGACACTGACAAACTGCAACTGCTGCAACGCCCGATGGACTTAGGCGACTTTACCGCCCGTCCGGCCAAAATCCGGCTGCTGTCCGAGGAAGAAACCGGCGGATTATGGCCGCGCAACCCGCCCGTGCGCGTCAGAAAAACCGTGCCTGATTTTTGGCTGGAAATCAAAATCAGCGAAGGCAAAAACCGCCAAGTCCGCCGTATGGCCGCCAAAGCCGGCTATCCCTGCCTGCGCCTGATCCGCGTAGCCATAGGCCGTCTGAACCTGTTTGACGAACAACTCGGCTTGGGAGAATGGCGTTACAGCGAATCCTTGCCGTAATCAATCAGGAAATACAGGGAAAGAGGCCGTCTGAAAGCAGATTCAGACGGCCTCTTAAGGCAATGAAGAGAGAACTTTGTCGAAGTGCAAAGTTGAAAAGATGTTTTTCGTGGAGTAGGGCAGGGAACTCCTCCGGCATTATCTGAATCATGCAAAATTGTTAGTAATGCCGGGAGAGGAAAAGGGTAGTGATGTGTTGCCTATCGTATCGCTCGCCGTCATCATGCAGCTGTACCAATTACCTGGCAGTTTATTGGCAGCAATTTACTAAAAGTTGCCTCATATTTTTGTTTTAATCAACGACAGGAAATCTCCCCATGCAAGATAGCCTAACTCCCTTTATCGAATTTCGTTGCGCAGGCAAGCAATATGACGGCAAATATGCTGTGCGCGATTTGGATTTGACCATTTATCAGGGCGAATTTTTCGTGTTGGTGGGCGGTTCGGGCAGCGGAAAATCTACCACCCTGCGCATGATTAACGCGCTCATCGAACCGACCGACGGCAATGTTTACCTGCACGGCAAGCGCATTAAGGATTACGACATCCGCCAGCTTCGCCACCAAATCGGCTATGTATTGCAGCAGATTGCCCTGTTTCCCACCATGACCGTGGCGCAAAACATCGCGCTCATGCCCGATATTCTGGGCTGGCAAAAAGCCGAGCGCAGAGCGCGCGTGAATGAATTATTGGAGCTGGTGGAACTTTCGCCCGAACATTACCGCGACCGTTATCCGCACGAGCTTTCCGGCGGCGAACAGCAACGCATTGGCATTTTGCGCGCCATTGCCGCCAAACCCCAGGTGCTGCTGATGGATGAACCCTTTTCCGCGCTTGACCCGCTGGTGCGAGCCGTGCTGCAAGACCAAATTGCCATGATTCACAAGAAATTGGGCACCACCATTGTGTTTGTGACCCACGATATGCAGGAAGCCTTGAGGCTCGCCTGCCGTATCGGCGTGATGCACAACGGCAAACTGGTGCAGATTGGCGTGCCGGAAGAAATCAAAAACCGGCCTGCAAACGATTATGTGAAATCCCTGTTTTCCACCGCCGATACGCCCAATGCAGCGCAGCTGATCAGTCAGTTTCACCAGATGGACCTGCACGAACAGGCAGCAGTGCGGCAGGCCTTGCTGGGGCAGGACACCGTCCAGTTTGGGCATTGATGCCTGCCGAAGCCGCTGTGAAACTTTAGTTGACCCGCCTTGATATGAGGGCGCCTGTTGAAGTTTTTATATGAATTTCCTGAACCAGTTATCCAGAAAGTTCATTTGTTCCTCTGTATGAAACCAATGTTCTCCATGGTTCATGACGGTGACGGTAGCGCCGATCTTGTTCGCGAAGTTCATCATGGTTTCCAAAGAAGTGATATTGTCATTTTCTGCATAAAGAATATGGGTTGGTATATTCCAGATTATCGGATTGTTTCTGGCGTGCGAAAGATATCTCCATGACAAATGCGTTCCAGAAGATGTTGTGATCTCTTTTCTTTTGCGCAGATTCGCCTCGGATATGTTTGACTGCGCCATCATGTCCAAAATGACCTTTTCCATGTCCACAATGGGCGAAATAAACATGGCTTTTTCAATGGATTTGTTCGCCAAAGACAGCATGGAATAATAGGCGCCAATGCTGTTGGCTATTAAATAGATTTTATTGTATTGAGAAGTTGCGAGATCGAAAAAATCAGGAAACTCCAATTGAGCCTCCCACGGGAATCTTGATTTATAATCAAATCCTATTATTAAATGTTCGCTGTCGAAAAATTTTTTATAGTAGTCGGCTTCTTTTGCATTTCCGCCTTGGCCATGTATGTAGATAACGGCATTTTTCATGATAATGGCCTCATTGGGCGTTTATCAGGCTGACCGGCTGGCGGGCGCAGAGTGGGTTTCAGTCCAGCGTTTTTGGGTTTCGCTGCCTGGTGAGCTGAAACCCGCCCTGCGGCGGCTCTGTCTTCAGGCGGCCTTTTCAGACTGTATTTGCATATTCAGGCTGATTTTGGGCTTTGTTGAAGCCGCGTTTCGGTCCGCCTTATTTCAAATTTGCCTTGAAGAACTGCTCGAACTTATCAAACGGAATCTTGCCGCGTGCATTGTCGTACAAATCCGTGTGGCTCGCGCCCGGCACGATGTACAGCTCCTTGTTTGGGCTGCCCAGCGATTTGAACGCGTCTTCGCTGAAGTAGCGGGAATGCGCCTTTTCACCATGCACGATTAAGGCGGGTGCGCGTAATTCACCGGCGCGTTGCAGAATCGGCATATTGATGAATGCCAGCGGCACGGTATTTGCCCATGAACCTTGCGGATTGGAATTGACCGCGCGCGGGTGGAAGCCGCGTTTCGTGCGGTAGAACTGTGCATATTCGGCAATGAACTTTGGCGTGTCGGCGGTGATGTCTTTTTCGGGGTCAAGATTGTTGGCGGGCGCAAGGGTGGCGTAGCTGTTTTGTGCGGCGTCCCAGCGGCCATTGTTCAACTGCGTTTTCATTTGGTAGCGTGCTTCGGCGGTTTGCGCGGGGGCGCGGTCGTAGCCGCCCAGGGCGTTTTGCTTCATATTGATTTCATAGCCGTTGGCCATAACGCGGGTCATGTCGTACATGGTGCTGGTGGCAACCGCCTTGATGCGGGTGTCGCTGGTGGCAGCGTTCAGCGCCATGCCGCCCCAGCCGCAAATGCCCAAGATGCCGATTTGCTCGCGGTTCACGAAATTTTGCAGGCCGAGAAAATCGACGGCGGCGGAAAAGTCTTCGGTATTGATGTCGGGCGATGCCATATTGCGTGGCTCGCCGCCCGATTCGCCAAGGTAGGACGGGTCAAACGCCAGGGTTACAAAGCCGCGTTCGGCCATTGTTTGCGCGTACAGCCCGCTGGACTGCTCCTTCACCGCGCCAAATGCGCCGGCCACGGCAATCGCAGGCAGCTTCTGGCCGGGGCGGATGTTTTTCGGCATATACAAGTCGCCTGCCAATGTGATGCCATAGCAGTTTTTGAAGGTGATTTTGCGGTGTTCCACTTTGTCGGATTTTGGGAATATCTTGTCCCATTACCCGGTGAGTGACATGGCTTGGGTTCCTTTCATATGGGTGACGTGAATATCGGCCAGGGCCGGGGCGGTCAGAGTGAATGCCAGGGCTGCGGCTGCGGCGGTTTGCAGGAAAGTTCTGAGAAAGGGGTGGTTCATGGGCGGCTCCTTGCTGCTGGTGAATGGAATGAAATGGATTATTGGGAGCCGGTTGCTCCGGCACAATGAATCATGGTGGAATTGACTATTCGCCAAAGAGGAATTCATGAATCGGCTGGAGGCGCTCAGGTACTTTTGCGCGGCGGCGCAGACGCTGCAATTTCGGAAGGCGGCATCGCGCCTTTCGGTTTCACCGCAGGTGGTGACGCGTGTGATGGCTGAGCTGGAAGCGGCTTTGGGCGAGCCGCTGTTTGTCCGCAGCACGCGCCAGGTGCGGCTGACTGACTTTGGCACGCGCTTTTTGCCGCGCGCGGCAGTTTTTGCTGGATGGCGAGAAGCTTTTTGCCACGGCGCGGCAAAAGGATGACGAGATGGCGGGCGTGGTGCGCATTACCGTGCCGCGCTTGCCTGGCAACGAGGCGCTGCTGGCTGACTTGCTGGCGCGCTGCGCCGATTACCCAGATTGGGTGATTGACTGGCGCGTGGATGAGGCGCGCCTGAATGCCGTGGAGAACTGCATCGACATGGGCGTGCGCCTGGGCCTGGAGCCGCAGCCGCTGATGATCGTGCGCCGCATCGCGCAAACGCGCGATCTGTTCGTGGCCGCGCCGCTGCAAGAGGGGCGGCTGGTGGAGCTGTTTCCCAGCCTGCGCCGTGCAAGCTGGAGCCTGTTTTTCTACCGCCCGCAGCGCGACGCCAGCCCGCGTGCTGGGGCTGTGTTTGACTGGCTGACGCAGGCGCTGCGGCAGCAATATGCGGGGCGGCAGTGAAGGGCAGGGCGGCTGCGCGTTGAGCCTGCCGCGCGTTCAGCTTATCTATTGGCCACCGTTTGCAGCTTGGCTGCTGCGGGGCACGCTGGACAGCTTTTCTCGCGGGTGAACGGACTTCGGACCAGTTTGGAGAGCCTGTTCAAAGACCTAGCCGTGAGCGCAAATGCGCCAGCCACGCACAGCCCCGGGTTTGGCGCGCCTGACTCTTTTTTGAGAGCAGATTTGGAACTCTGAAAAATGCCTTTGCCGCACGGTTTCACGGGCTTTATCGCTATTTAATCAGTAGCGAAACCTGCGATGTTTTTCAGGGCATGGGAGGCTGCAAGAACTGGTGCACAGACGGATGGTGAGCAGGTTTTTAGCGCCGCGCGCTGCCCGCGCTCATCCGTTTTCAAGCCATTGCAGGCGCTCGCCTTGGCGCAGCACGTAGCCCGCCCCCACTTTCAGGCGCAGGCGGTGGCCGCGCGTGGTGCAGGCGGCAATCTGGGCGAGCAGCTCGGTCATTTGCGCGCTGCTGGGTGCGCTGGCGTGGCAGCTGGCCAGCCAGTAGCGCAGCACATTGGCCTGGCGGGCGGGGCTGAGTGACTGCAAGGCGGCGATGACGGGCGGCGCTGCGCCGCAGGCGGCCAGGTCTTGCGCGGCCACTTCTTGCAGCAGTTGCTGCGCCTGGGCAGCATGGGCGGCGCTGCGCGCGAAGGCGGCGCGAAAGCCGGGCAGCGCCGCTTGCAGCGTGGGCAGCACCTGGGCGCGGATGCGGTTGCGCGTGTAGCGCGCGCTGGCGTTGCTGGGGTCTTCCACCCAGCCCATTTCTGCACTGTTTCCTGCGTCGTTTCCCGCACTGTTTCCTTCGACGGCCTTCAGGCCCTGCTTCGCCAGCCACTCGCGCAGGGCCGCGCCGGGCACGCGCAGAAAAGGACGCGACCAGGCCAGGCCGCCGCGCTGCCAGCGGGCGGGCATGGCGGCCAGGCCCGGCAGGCCCGCGCCGCGCGAGAGGGCCAGCAGCACGGTTTCCACCTGATCGTCGGCATGCTGCGCCAGCGCGATGGCGCGCAAGGCAGGCGGCTCGGCGGCCAGCGCCAGCAGGGCTTCGTAGCGGTGCACGCGAGCAGCGGCTTCGGGGCTTTCGCCCTTGGCGTGGGCGGCCTGCACGCGCCGCACGCGCAAAGGCACGCCCAGGCGCTGGCAGAAGGCGGCGCAGTGGCTTTCAAAGGCGCTGGCCGCTTCTTGCAGGCCGTGATTGACGTGCAGCGCCACCACTTGCCCCGGCCACAGCCGCGCGCAGCCCAGCAGCAGTGCCGTGGAATCGGCCCCGCCCGAATAAGCCACGCCCAGCGGCAAGGGCGGACGCTGGCGGGCGAAGGCGGCCAGTGCGGCATCAACGCAAGCGGCATCGTCAGCGGCGGGGCAGGGCACGCGAGAAGGGGAGGAGTGCATCAGAAACAGGAGCAAATTCAAGGGGGGTGAAAAGGCCGTTTCCCGCAGTTTCCTCTAGGACGTAATGCTATGGATTAAGAAGCAAAAAATCTGCTTTTGAAGCTGCTTGCGGCCAGACGGCAAGTTTCCGGGCTGCCGCCTGCCCCGGCTTTGGCTTGAAGGGCAATGGGGTTCTGGGCGCCAGGGATGGCGGCGCAGCAAACCATCTTTCGCGAAAAGCGGCAATTGGGTTGCCGGGCGGGCCAGCGGGCTGGCGCCTACATCACCGTCCATTCAGAGACGAATTCGCTGGGGCGGCGGAAGGCGTCTTTCAGCAGGGCGTCAGGGGGCGTTCCCAGCGAGTAGCCGCGCACGGGCATGGGGTTTTCAAACCAGGTCTGGTAGAGCTGCTGCACCACGCCATCGCGCAGCAAATCGAGCATGCCGCGGACGATGAGGTTGCGGAAATCGGGCGAGTGGCGCGGCAGCATGATGGCCAGCGGCTCTACCGACATCTTGGGGCCGACCACCTTGACGGTGTCTTTGAGCATCTTGGCCTGATCCAGCAGCACGATGTCGTCAGAGAGCGTGCCGTCGGCGCGCTTTTCAACCACGGCGCGCACGCCTGCGGCGGCGTTGGGCACTTCGATGATGTTCAGGTTCACCCCCGCGTCTTTGCGCGCCTTGGCAATGGCCTGGCCGGTGGAGCCTGCGATCACGGCGACAGAGCGGCCGTCCATTTGCGCCAGGCTGTCGGCGCTGTCGTCGGCGCGCACCAGCAGGCGCGTGCCTGCGTAGTAGTAGGCGGGGGCGAAGGCTGCCTGTTCGCGGCGCTCCTTGGTGTTGGTGGAGTCGGAGCACTCCATCTGCATTTCGCCGCTGTCGAGCTTGGCCACGCGCTCGGCGGCGTTGGCCAGCACATAGCGCACTTGCAGCGAAGGCAGGTGCAGCTGCTCGCGCAACTGGGCCACCAGGCGCTGGCAGATGTCGATGGCGTAGCCCGCAGGCTTGCCGGGCGCGGCGTCAAACGAAAAAGGCGCGGCCGAGGCGCGGTAGCCAATGGTGATGACGCCCGTGTGTTTGATTTTTTCCAGCGTGATGTCTGCCGCAGCCGCTGTGGCCGCGCACGCAGCCAGCGCCACGGCGGCCAGGCCGCGCCAGGCCAAACCCGGTAAATAACGCATAAGCCCTGTCTCCCAAGCGAGTTGAAAAAGCCTTCGGAACCTGTCCATGGCCTGGCCGCGAGGGGCGGCAAGGCGCACAAGCAGCAGACGGATTTGATGGTCCGCTTGCCGCCCATCAAGACATTTGCAATGCCGCAGACCAGGCAGGTTCTTGCAAGGCATACCAAAGTTCAAAGCGGATACGTTTCATTGTGCTACAACGACATCAGAAAAATCGCAAATCCGCAGAAAAAAATACATCTCGGCCCGTGCGGGGCCATTGATTAGCATCGGTGCCTTTTGCCTTGCGCGCCCAGCTTTCATGCCTGCCATGCCTTCTGCCGCTTCCGACATCAGCATCTTGTTCAAGCAGGGCCTGGCCCACCAGCATCTGGGCCAGCTGGAGCAGGCGCGCCAGTGCTACGCGCAGGTTTTGCAGCGCAACGCGCGGCACTTTGACGCGCTCTACCTGATGGGCACCACGCTCGCGCAGCAAGGCCAGCTGGAGCAGGCGCTGGGCTGGCTGGAGCAGGCCGCGCAGGTGCAGGCCGATCACGCCATCTTGCAAAACAACCTGGGCAACATCTTGCTGGCGCTGGGGCGGCTGGAGCAGGCCGTGGCGGCTTTTGACCGCGCCGTGGCGCTCAAGCCCGATTACGCCGCCGCTTTTCACCGCCGGGGCGTGGCCAGAGAAGGGCTGGGCCGGCTGGAAGAAGCGCTGAATGACCACGCCCGCGCGCTGGCGCTGCTGCCCACGCTGGAGCCGGCTGCGCAAGCACATGCGGCCTTGCAGGCGCAGCTGGGCCTGGGCCGCACGGAAGCCGTGGCGCCCGCCGCCTCCTCGCTCATGCGCAAAGACGTGGGCGCCAGCGCCGAAGACAACCAGAAGGCCGCCGCCCAGTTGCTGCAAAGCGTGCAGCAGTTGCAGGCGGGGCGGGCCTTGCCCGGCGCGGCGGCATCCGCGCAAGACGCCGCATCTGCCGCGCAAGCCCATCTTTTGCAGGCCCGGGCGCTGGAAGACTTGCAGTGCTTCGAGCAGGCCGCTGGCGAGTTTGAAAAGGCGCTGGCCTTGCTGCCCGATGAGCAAGACCTGCCCGGCATGGTGCTGCAAGACCTGCGACAGGCCGCCGCCTGGGCGCGCCTGCCCGAATGGCAGGCCCGCATCGAGGCGGCCATGCAGCAGGGCAGGGCGGCCGTGTCGCCGCTGACCTGGCAGGCCCAAAGCGGCGATGCCGCCAGCAACCGCCTGTGCTCGTCGCTGGCCGCCAGGCGCTACCTGCCTGCACCCGTGCCGCTGCCGGCCAAAAGGGCGCTTTCGCCGGGCCGCATCCGCATTGCCTACCTCTCGGCGGATTACGTGCAGCACGCCGTCATGCGCGTGCTGGCCGAAGTGTTCGAGCTGCACGACCGCAGCCGCTTCGAGATTTACGCCTACGCCTATGGCGAACGCCAAAGCGGCGGCATGAACGAGCGCCTGCGCCATGCCTTTGAGCACTATGTGGACGCCAGCGCCATGAGCGACGAGCAGGCCGCGCGCCACATCCACGCGCAAGGCATCGACATCGCCGTGGACCTGATGGGCTACACGCGCGGCGAGCGCCTGGGCATTCTGGCCCGCCGCCCCGCGCCCGTTGCCGTCAATTACATCGGCTACCCCGGCACCTTGTGCCTGCCTTTCATCGACTACATCGTGGGCGACGCCACCCTCATGCCGCCGGAGCTTGCGCCCCATTACAGCGAAGCCATCGTGCGCCTGCCCCACGGCTATTTGCCCACCGACCGCCAGCGCCCCATCGCCTTGCCGCCGCCGCGCCAGGCGCTGGGGCTGCCGCCCGATGCCTTCGTTTTCTGCGCCTTCAGCGGCAACTACAAGATATCGCCGGACATCTTCGCCATCTGGCTGCGCCTGCTGGCCGCCGTGCCCGGCAGCGTGCTCTGGCTCGTCAAGGGCAGCGAAGACGCCAGCGCCAACTTGCGCGCGCAAGCGCAGCAGGCTGGCATTGACCCCGCCCGCCTTGTTTTTGCCGAGCGCACGCGCTTTGACCAATACCTGGCCCGCTACACGCTGGCCGACCTCTTTTTGGACACCCTTCCCTACAACGCCCTGGCCACCGCATCAGACGCCCTGTGGGCCGGCCTGCCCGTGCTCACCTGCACCGGCCAGACCTACGTGGGCCGGGGCGCCACCAGCATCGTGCGCGCCGCCGGCCTGCCCGAGCTGGCCACATCGACGCTGGCCGAATACGAAGCCCTCGCCCTGCGCCTGGCCACCCACCCGGCCGAGCTGGCCGCCTTGCGCCTGCGTTTGCAGCAAAACCGCGCCGCCTGCCCCCTGCACGACACCCCCGCCTACACCCGGCACCTGGAAGCCGCCTACACCCGCATGACGCAGCGCTGGCAAAGCGGCCAGCCGCCGCAAAGCTTTGACGTGCCCGCGTGAGCGGCCCGCCAGCCCCGGCGGCCCTCGCGCCCAAACTGGCAGGCGGCTGGCAGGCGGTTGGCAGGCGGCGCGCAAGCAGCAACCGGGTGGCAAGAGCCGGTTGCCGCAGTCAGAATGAATCAAAAAAAGGAGCAGATTCAGAGGGCTGAAAACGGCTCTCGCGCCCGTTCTACTAGGACCTCATGCTATGTTTTCAGAAGCGTCTAAGGCTGGCGGATGAACGACGCCAGATCCGGCGGCAGCGCGGCTTGCAGCTCAATGGCCTGGCCGGTGGCCGGGTGCGCAAAGCGCAGGCGCCAGGCGTGCAGGAACATGCGTTTGAGGCCGTGCTTTTGCAGGGCGCGGTTCAGAGCGAAGTCGCCGTATTTGTCGTCGCCTGCAATGGGATGGCCGCTGCTGGCCAGGTGCACGCGGATTTGGTGGGTGCGGCCGGTTTTGATGGTGACTTCCAGCAGGCTGCCCTCGGGCAGGCCGGGCGCGAAGGCGGGCAGGCGCTGCTGCACGCGCACGAGGGTGATGGCGCGCAGGCCCTGGGGGTCGTCACGGCTGGCAATTTGCACGCGGCGCTCGCCTTCGCCAGCCGCGCCAGCGGGCACGATGAGCTTGCGCAGCGGCGCGTCAATCACTTTGCGGGTGGCAGGCCATGCGCCCAGCGCCAGCGCGAGATAGGTTTTGCCGGTGGCGCGGTCGCGGAACTGGTCTTGCAACTGCTTGAGGGCGCTGCGTTTTTTGGCGATGAGCAGGATGCCGCTGGTTTCGCGGTCCAGCCGGTGCACCAGCTCCAGATAGCGGGCTTGCGGACGGGCGCGGCGCAGTTGCTCGATGACGCCAAAGCTCACGCCGGAGCCGCCATGCACGGCCACGCCAGCGGGTTTGTCAATGGCGATGAGGTGCTCGTCTTCCATCAGCACGGCAAATTCGCGCGCGGGAGCCGCCGGCTGGGGCTTGGCGGCAATGCGGATGGGCGGCACGCGCACGGCGTCGCCCGCTTGCAGGCGCGTGTCGGCGCTGGCGCGCGCCTTGTTCACGCGCACTTCGCCGCTGCGGATGATGCGGTAGACATGTGTTTTGGGCACGCCCTTGAGATGCCGCATGAGAAAGTTGTCCAGCCGCTGGCCGGCGCTTTCGGTGTCCACGGACAAGGTGCTGGCCTGGCTGGCGCAGGCCAGCGCCAGGGGCGCGCGGGCAGGCATGGAAGCTGGCATGGATGGGGGCGGCGGCCATCAGCGCGAAGCACAGCGCGATGCACGCGGGGCGCGCCTGCAATAAGTGAAAAAACGGATGAATGGAATCGGCATTTTCAGGCAGAGGCAGAAAACGGGCAAAAGCGATGAGCGTGCGGCCTATCTGGTTTTGCATTCAAAAAAGGAGCAAATCCAGGCCATCAAAAAAGCGCTCAGCGCACGAAACACGGGGACATCATGCTATGAAACAAGGAGCTGAATTTGCCGCCTTCTTGCGCCTTGGCCGGGCCGCCTGAAAAGCGCGGCGGATTGTACAAACGCAGTGCCATGCCCCGGACGGCGCGGCAGGCCCCGCGCCTATAATCCGCGCCTGTCCGCGCCCGTGGCCTGAAACCTGCTGATTCATACAGCTTGGCAACTTCGTGAAACAGGCGCCGCGCGGGCAAGGTTCATGCCACGCGCCACGCGCCCGGCTGCCGCTTGCGGCCCCCGGCGGTGGCGGCAGGCCGGATCGAAACACTCGGACACTGAAACGGATTTTTCTTCCGGCAGGCCCCTTTGCAATGCCTGCCGGTCTTTTCTGGACAGGCAATGCTTTTTTTGTGGGTTTGGCTGGCTTCTCTCTGGCGCGGGCGTCAAGCCGCCGCGCCAGCGGTTGGCGGCCTCTTTCCGCCTTCTGCCGCGCCCGCCGCACCCGCTGCGGCGGCCCCGGCAGGCAGCGGGCTGGCCCACGGCCTGTTTTGCGCCTGCCCGCACGCGCCGCCGTGGCGCCTGATGCGCCCCGCCATGCCCCGCCTGGGGTGAATGGCTGACCGGCGCGCGCCCGTTTCCCTTTCCTTTGTTTCGCTTCGCGCTCCTGCTGCGGCATGAGGTGCGGCCCCCTGGCGGGCCTGTTTTGATTTGCAAGAGACAAAGGACAGCGCATCATGAAACGGATGCTGATCAACGCCACGCAGGCCGAAGAGTGCCGCCTGGCGATCGTCGATGGACAAAAACTGCTTGACTACGAAGTCGAAGTGGAGGGGCGCGAGCAGCGCAAGGGCAACATTTACAAAGCCGTGGTCACGCGCATAGAGCCATCGCTGGAGGCGTGCTTTGTGGACTACGGCGAAGAACGCCACGGCTTTCTGCCTTTCAAGGAAATCTCGCGCCAGTACTTCGCTGAAGGCGTGCCCGTTTCGCAGGCGCGCATCAACGACGTCATCAAGGAAGGCCAGGAACTGCTGGTGCAGGTGGAAAAAGAAGAGCGCGGCAACAAGGGCGCGGCGCTCACCACCTTCATCAGCCTGGCCGGGCGCTACGTGGTGCTCATGCCCAACAACGCGCGCGGCGGCGGCGTTTCGCGCCGCATCGAGGGCGACGAGCGCGCCGAGCTGAAAGAGGCGATGGACCAGCTCGAATACCCCAAGGGCATGTCCATCATCGCCCGCACCGCCGGCATAGGCCGCAGCGCGACCGACCTGCAATGGGATCTGAACTACCTGCTCAAGCTCTGGGGCGCCATTGACGACGCGGCCAAAGGCGGCCAGGGCGCCATGCTGATCTACCCCGAAAGCAGCCTGGTCATCCGCTCCATGCGCGACTACTTCAGCAGCGACATTGGCGAAATCCTGATCGACACCGACGACATGTTCGAGCAGGCCCAGCAGTTCATGAGCCACGTGATGCCCGAGCACGCCAGCCGCGTCAAGCGCTACCGCGATGCCGCGCCGCTGTTTTCGCGCTTCCAGATCGAGCACCAGGTGGAAAGCGCCTACAGCCGCACCGTGCAGCTGCCCTCGGGCGGCGCCATCGTCATCGACCACACTGAAGCCCTTGTGGCGGTGGACGTGAACTCCGCCCGCGCCATCAAGGGCGGCGACATCGAAGAAACCGCCACCCGCACCAACCTCGAAGCCGCCGACGAAGTGGCCCGCCAGATGCGCCTGCGCGATTTGGGCGGCCTCATCGTCATCGACTTCATCGACATGGAGGAAAGCAAAAACCGCCGCGAAGTGGAAAACCGCCTGCGCGAAGCCCTGCGCCAGGACCGCGCCCGCGTGCAATTTGGCTCCATCAGCAAATTCGGCCTGCTGGAAATGAGCCGCCAGCGCCTCAAGCCCGCCCTCTCCGAAGGCGCATCCATTCCCTGCCCGCGCTGCGGCGGCTCCGGCCACGTGCGCGACACCGAATCGAGCGCGCTGCAAATCCTGCGCGTCATCCAGGAAGAGTCCATGAAGGACAACACCGCCGCCGTGCATGTGCAAGTGCCGGTGGAAGTGGCCAGCTTCCTGCTCAACGAAAAGCGCGCCGAAGTCGCCAAGATCGAGCTGCGCCAGCGCGTGGCCGTCGTCCTGGTGCCCAACAAAACGCTGGAAACGCCCCACTACAAGCTCGAGCGCCTCAAGCACGACGACCCGCGCCTTGACGCCCTGGCCGCCAGCTACAAACTGGCCGAAACGTTTGAAGACCCCACCGTCGTCACCCGCCGCAGCCAGGAGCCGACCAACCGCCAGCAGCCCGTCATCAAGGGCGTGCTGCACGACGCGCCCGCGCCCATCGCGCCGCCAGCGGCGCAGCCCGCCGCGCGCCCCATGCCCGGCGGCCATCCGGCCTACCCCGGCGGCCAGCCCGCCAGCTTCATGGCCTGGCTCAAGCTCTGGCTGCAAAACCTCTTTGGCGGCCATCCGGCCGCCCCCGCCCCGGCGGCTGACCCCGCTGGCAAGCCCCGCGAAGCGAGCCGCAACGGCCAGCGCCGCGACAACAACCGCAACAGCCGCAACCGCAACGGCCAGCGCCGCGACAACCGAGACGAGCGCACCACAGAACGCAACGATCGCCCCGCCGACAGCGACACGCGCCGCCCGCCGCGCGACAACGGCCCAGGCAGCGAAAACCGTGACAGCCGCGAAGGCAGGGAAAGCCGCGAAAACCGCGCCAGCCGTGAAGGCGGCGAACGCAACCGCCCGCTGCGCGCCGAACGGCAAGACCGGCCCGACCGCACCGAACGCCCCCGCCGCGACCCGCTGCCCGCTGATGCAGCCGATACGGCAGGCAACGCGCCCGCAGCCGCGCCCGTCGAAACCAGCGCCGAACCCCGCCGCAGCGAAAACGGCCGTAGCGAGCCTCGCAGGCCACGCGCGCAAGCCGCAGCCGCCGAAAGCGACACCCGCCAGCCGCCAGCCGCCCAGGCTGACGCCGCAGGCCAGAGCGCCGCTCCTGCCGAAGGCGAAAACGCACCAGAAAACGAGGCAGGAAACGTGACGGAAAACGCTCCTCAAGGCGAGCGACGTGAACGCCGCGCCCGCGACCGCTATGGCCGCGACCGCCGCCGCAGCCGTGACAGCGCCGACAGCGCCAGCGAAAGCGCCCATGAAGGCAAGGGCGAAAGCGGCAGCAGCGCCGATGCCGCCATGGAAGAAGCCGTGCCCGCCTCCTACTTCAGCCGTGGCGCGGCCCCGGCGGCCGCCAGCGCGCCGCCTGCCAGCGCCGAAGCCGCGCCAGCCGCCGCGCCCGAGCCTGCTCCGGCAGCGCCATCCACCCAGGCCGCGCCTGAAACAGCGCCCCCGGCCCGCGCCAAACCCGAAGCAGCGCAGCTCTACGACCTGCCCGTCACCCAGCTATCGGAGCTGATTGAGAGTGCGGGCCTGCAATGGGTGCAGTCTGACCCTGACCGCGTCGCCGCCGCCCAGCAGGCCATCGCCGCCGAGCCGCCGCCGCAGCGCACGCCGCGCGAACGCACGCCCTTGCCCGTGCTGGACGAAGGCCCGCTGATCCTGGTGGAAACACGGCAAGACCTGCGCCAGGCCGCCATGCCTTTTGACAACGCCTCATAAGCCCTGGCTGGCCCGCCTCACAAACGCGGGCCTTCCCCCAAAACAACAGACGCTGAATCCGCAATGGATTCAGCGTCTGTTTTTGCTTTCCTGAATTGATTCATCCATGAGCGGCAAAATCATTGTCATTGACCTCGAAGCCACCTGCTGGGAAGGAAATCCCCCGCCAGGAGAAATCAGCGAAATCATAGAAATAGGCATTTGCGTGCTGGATCAGGCCACCGGCGTCATCGATAAAAACAGGGGCATTCTGATAAAACCTGTGCATTCCGCAATCAGCCCGTTTTGCACGCAACTGACGACCATCACCCCTGATTTGATCGGGAAAGAAGGCATTTCTTTTGAAGAGGCCCTGCATATTCTTGGAAAGGAATATCAGGCGGGTCAGCATGCATGGGCCAGCTACGGCATGTACGACAAAAACATGCTGCAAAAACAGTGCGCTTTGCGGCATATTCCTTACCCCATGCACCATGAGCACATCAATGTGAAGGAGCTGTTCCGGCAAGTGACCCGCATTCCCGGAAAAGTGGGAATGAGCCAGGCCCTGGATATTCTGGGCTATCCGCTGCAAGGAACGCACCACCGGGGCGGAGACGACGCCTTCAATATCGCCAGGATATTGCGTTATTGCCTGAATCATTCTGAAGCCGCTATTGAATAAAAGCCCGTTCAGGGCGGATGCCGGCCATTCCGCCAAAGTCTGCAACAGGCGCTGTGTCCGGGCGCAGGGGCGGCGCCAGCGGCCCGCCAGCTTTTTTGCCGCGTGCGGCATATCGCAAGCAGACCGCAAACGAGCCATTGGGGCAGGCAGGCGGGTATCAAAAACAAGAGCGAATTCAGAAGCAAAAAATTGGCTTCTGCGCCCGTTTCACTAGGACCTCATGCTATGGATAGCGTAGCGAATAGAAGCGCTCTCTGAACCGGCTTGCGGCCAAGCGATGAACAGGCGCTCAGGCCTGCCCGCAGTGCAGGCAAGCGTGCTCGTGGCCGTGCGGGTGGCTGTGCCCGTCCATGTGACCCCATAGCAGCCAGGCATCGCGCCCTTCCAGCAGCAGCTCCACGCGCGCGCCCACGGGCAGCAGCACTTTGGTGGGCACGTGGCCCATGGGCAGGCCGCTGAGGATGGGCGTGCGCGTTTGCGCGCGCAGCCAGTGCACGGCTTCATTGAGGTTGAATCCCCGGTCGTGCGGCACAGGCTTGTAGGCCGAAAAGCTGCCCAGCAACACGGCTTGCTGCGCGTCCAGCACGCCCGCATGCAGCAGCTGGCAAAGCATGCGCTCGATGCGGTAAGGGTGCTCGCCCACGTCTTCCAGAAATAGCACGCCGCCCTGAATGGAGGGCAGCCACGGCGTGCCCGCCAGCGCGCAAAGGGTGGAGAGGTTGCCGCCCCACAGCAGCGCGTCTTGCACGTGCAGCTTGCCGGGCGCAGGCTGCGGCGCGAGCAGCGGCGCGCTTTTGGCCGGGCGCGGCGCGGGCAGCCGCCAGCCCGTGCCTTCGCCTTCGCTCGAGAGCAAGTCGCCAAAGCAGGCCTGCATGATTTCGTCTGGCTCGCCAGGGCAGCCAAAGTCGGCGCACAGGGTCGGGCCGGCCCAGGTGATGGCGCCGGTTTGCGCCAGCAAGGCCATTTGCAGGGCGGTGAAGTCGCTCAGGCCCACAAAGTGCGTGCCTTGCTGCGCGGCGCGGGCAAGGGCCTCATAGGGCAGGGCGGGCAACAGGCGCGTGAGGCCGTAGCCGCCGCGCGTGATCAGCGCCACGTCAGCGCCGCTGGCCGCCGCGCGGGCAATGGCGGCCAGGCGCGTGGCGTCGTCGCCCGCGAAGCGCTGATGGCTGGCCAGGGCGGCTTCATCCACCTGCACTTCATGGCCCAGGGCCTGCAGGCGGCGCACGCCGCGCCGCAGGGCCGCGCGATCGCGCACCGCGCCGGAAGGGGAGTAGATGTAGATGCGAGGCATGAGCGGCTTTCAGCGTTTTTTTCAGTGTTGCGGAGCAGCGCCAGGAACCGGCAGACGGCGAAAGGACGGCATTTCCGGCGCGCGGCAGGGCTTGGCGGAGCAAATGGAGCTGGCTGGCAGCCGTTTCAAAATGGCCTTATCCAGGCTGTCTGAAACGGCATTCACAAACTCACGCCGTCCTGTTCCATTTTGGCGGACAAGGCCGCCAGTTTTTTCGCCGGGTCAAGCAAGGGATTTAGCAGGTGGGCGGCGCAATCTTCGGCAGATTGGGCAATGGCCTGCCCGTCGGCAACCACTGCGCCGTGAAATACAAACGGCGGCAGAAACGGCGTTTTCAGCAGGTTTGCCGTCTGCTGCAGCGGTTTCAGAAATTCGCTCATGGAAAAGCTGTTGTAGCCGCCCGCCTGATACGAATCGGCAGGCCCGCCCGTAGAAATGGCGCAGACCCATTCTTTTCCCGCCAAAACCCCGCCTTTTGGCCCGTATGCCCAGTTGTAGGTCAGCACATCGTCCAGCCATTGTTTCATCAGCGGCGGAATGGAATACCAGTAAAACGGATGCTGAAATACCAATCTGTCGTGCGCCAGCAGCGCAGCTTGTTCGGCGGCAATATCAATTTTGCCGTCGGGATACAGCTCGTATGGCTTGCGGACGGTCACATTGGGTTCGCGCGCCAAACGTTGCGCCCATGCGCGGTTTACTTTGGATTGAGAGAGATGGGGGTGAAACAAATTAATCAGTATTTTCATGGCGCTTCCTTTTTCAAATGGGCCGGACTGGGTGGTTTCAGAATGGGCCGGCTTTCCCGTCAGGGCGGACTGGCGGGCTGGCATGTCTGCGCCCAAACAGGCGAAAGAGCGCATATGCCAGCGTGGCAAAGGGCCACAGCCAGCCGACCCACTGGGCCAGGCCGTAAAAGTGGATGAAGCGGCCCTGCTCCCACTGCTGCAAATTGGCGGCGTCGTAGGCGCTCAAAGGAGCCTCGTTGAGCAGCCACAGCTGCGCGCCCAGCGCCACGGCCAGCAGGGCCAGGCAGGCGCGCTGCGGCAGGGGCAGCGCCAGCAAGGCCATGAGAGCGCCGCCTGCCAGCCCGCCAATTTGCGGCGCGCGCAGCCAGCCCCAGGCAGAGGCAGGCCCCCAGGTGAGCGCGAAGGAAAGGGCCAGCGTGGCCACGCCCGCCAGCAGCGCGGCCAGCGCAAACGGAACGCGGCGTGCCGCGCCTTGCATCACGCCATAACCCAGCAGGCAGGGCGCGGCCGCGCCCAGGGCGACGCACAGCACCTGCACGCCAGGCAGTAGCGGCTGCAACTCGAATTCGCGTAGGGGCAGCCATTCCAGCCAGGGCGTGTCTTTCAACAAGGCGGCCAAGGCCGCTTCAACGCGCTCGTACACGTGCCCCAGGCCAAGCGCCACAGGCGTGGGGTAAAGCAGCCCCACGGGCCACAAGGCCAGCAGCACCAGCGCGCCGCGCGCATCGGGCGCGAACCAGCGGCGGCGAAAGCGCCGCCAGCGGCCAGCCAGTCCGGTTTTCTCCAGCGCCAGGGCGGCCATCGCGCCTGCGGCGGCCCCGGCGGCGTTCAGGGCCAGGTCAAGATTGGAGGCAATGCGCAGCGGCAAATAGGTTTGCAGCGCTTCCAGCACGAACGACAGCGCGGCGGCGGCCAGCGCAGCCAGCAGCGCGGCCAGCCAGGGGCGCAGGCGGCCGCTGGCAGACCAGGCCAGCGTCAGCAGCAGGCCCAGCGGGGCGTAGCCCGCAAAGTTGGCAAGCACGTCAAAGCGCGTCCAGTACTGCGGCAGGGCTTCGTCAATGTAGGCCCACGGCATCAGCCCCTGATTGCGCCAGCCCGTGAAGGGAAAGAGACTGGCGTAGGCAATGAGCGCCACCCAGCACAGCGCCAACGGCGCGGCGGCGGACTTTTCGCTGGGCGGTGGTTTGGCGGTCATGGGCAGTGCAGCGGGCGTTTGCTCAGAACGGCTTGAGCACCACGAGCAGCACGGCGGCCAGCATCATCAGCACGGGGCCTTCATTGAACCAGCGGAACCACACATGGCCGTGAGTGGGCAGCCGCGCCTCAAAGCGCCGCAGCAGCCGCCAGCACCAGAAGTGATAGGCCAGCAGCAGCAGCACAACGGCCAGCTTGGCATGCATCCAGCCATTGCCCGGTCCCAGCCCGATGCCATAGCCCAGCCACAGCCACAGGCCCAGCGCCAGCGCGGGCGCGGCCAGCAGCGTCATGAAGCGGTAGAGCTTGCGCGCCATCAGCAACAGCCGCTCGTATTCGGCGCGCGAATCGGGCGCCACCATCGCCAGATTGACGTAAATGCGCGGCAAATAAAACAAGCCTGCGAACCAGCTTGCGATGAAAACAATGTGCAGGGCCTTGATCCACAACATGCACGCAAGTGTAGGGCGCGCCGGAGGGCGCAGAACGCGGGCGGCATGATCTGCTTCAAGCTGCCTGCCGCCGGAAAAAAGAAAACCCCTGATCCGCAAGGACCAGGGGCTGAAAAGCCTCTCGTCAGAAAGGCTCCCGCTCAGGGAGGAAAAGCAGGGCGCCCGAAGGCGCGGGCGGAAATATAGCAAAAAAAGCTGCCACTTCGTGAAATAGTGCACGATTTTTTTGCCTTCCGACGATCGGTTGATTGGACTGGCTGAATGGATGCGCGTGATGGCCAATCAGGCAACTGCATCCTTGAATGTGCGCCGCAAGCGCAGCGCTTCGCCACAAAAGGCCAGCTGCCGCGCTTTCAGAGCCTGCTCAAATTCCTTTGAACAGGCGCTCAGCGCTTGATCGCCAGCACCAGCACGCCAGCGGCAACCAGCCCCAGGCCGCCCCACTCATGCGGCCTGGGGCGCTCGCCCAGGAAAACCACGGCCAGCAGCGCCACGAGCACCAGGCTGAATTTGTCCACCGGGGCCACCCTGGAGGCGTCGCCCAGCTGCAGCGCCTTGAAGTACGCCAGCCACGACGCGCCCGTGGCCAGCCCGGAAAGCACGAGAAACAGCCAGTTGCGCGCCGTGAAGGCCGCCACGCCTTGCCATTTGCCTGCCCAGGTGAGAAACAGCGCCAGAGCGGCCAGGATGACGGGCGTGCGGATGAAAGTGGCGAAGTCCGAATCAATGCCTTGCAGGCCCGCCTTGGCGAAGATGGCCGTCAGCGCCGCGAAGAAGGCCGAGGCCAGCGCCCAGAAAAACCACGTGTGTCCGTTCATGAAAGTGCTCCGCAGGCCCGGATTTTGGAGGCGAACCGGGCGCCTGCCTGCAACAAGGCGGCTCCAGAGCCTGTTCAGCGCTTGGGGCTGCAAGGGCGAAAGTGCGGCCCGAAGCGAGCCGCCGCGCCGCTTTTTCCCCGCCCTGCGCGGCCAGCCCTGAATAGACCAGGCGCGCAGAACGACAATACGCCTTTCCACTCACTGAAAGAGAGCTTGCCATGATCGATCTCTACTCCTGGACCACGCCCAACGGCTTCAAGGCCACCATCATGCTGGAAGAGTGCGGCCTGGCCTATCGCCTGCACCCCGTCAATATTGGCAAGAACGAGCAGTTCGCTCCCGACTTTCTCAAGATCAGCCCCAACAACAAGATTCCGGCGTTGGTCGATAGCGAAGGCCCTGGCGGGCAGCCGCTGCCGCTGTTCGAGTCTGGCGCCATCCTCATTTACCTGGCCGACAAAACGGGCCGCCTGCTGCCCGCTGCGGGCGCGGCGCGCTACACCGTGCTGCAATGGCTCATGTTCCAGATGGGCGGCGTCGGCCCCATGCTGGGGCAGGCCGGGCACTTTCGCTTCTTCGCCACTGAAAAAGTGCCCTACGGCATTGAGCGCTACACCGCCGAGGCCAAGCGCCTCTACGGCGTGATGAACGGGCAGATCGAGCGCACGGGCGCCTTCATCGCCGGCGGTGACTACTCCATCGCCGACATCGCCATCTACCCCTGGCTCATCCACCACGAGCGGCACGGCATAGACTGGGCCGATTACCCGGCGCTCAAAGCCTGGTTCGACCGCATCAGCCAGCGCCCTGCGGTGCAAAAGGGCCTGAAGGCATTTGAAAAACAAGGCTAGAATCACCCGCTTTCACGGAACGTAGCGCAGTCTGGTAGCGCATCTGCTTTGGGAGCAGAGGGTCGCGAGTTCGAATCCCGCCGTTCCGACCATCCAAATAACCGCCAGCGCCCGGCAACAGCCGCGCTGGCGGTTTTTTTCATTCTGGCGCGGGCGCTTGCGTTGCCAGAAGGCATGAAAAACAGGAGCGGATTTGACGGGGTGAAAAATGGCGTCCGCGCTCTTCCCACTAGGACATCATGCTATGGATTACATAGCGAAAATAATGCAGCTTGCCCTTGCCCATCTCATGCGAAGGCCCGGGTCTGTTCTTTGCCCTATCGCAAGCCCGCAAGCCGGTGAACTGGCAAAGGCCCGTCGCGGTGCGCAGTTCGTGCGGCTCGCCGTGGGCGTGAGGGGCGCAGAAAGCATGAGGGCCGCGCGCCGTGCCTTCTTCGGGCATAGCCGCCTGCACTGCATAATCGCGCGCTTCGCGCCGTTTTGTCATGGCCTTGGCATTTGCCGCTGGCTCTTGCCGTTCGGCAGCAAAACAGCCTGGCGGTTTCCGCCCTGGCGAAAGGCCCGGCTGGCCGGGTTTCCATCTTTTTGCTGGCCCGTTTTTTTCGTCTGCCCGTAGCTCAACTGGATAGAGCAGCTGCCTTCTAAGCAGCAGGTCGGGGGTTCGAGTCCCTCCGGGCAGGCTCCGCCGGGGCTGGCGCAGGCATCCGGAAAGCTTGACTCCATGCCCTACATGAATCGCGCCCTGGCTCTGGGCCGGCAGGCTCCCAATGACGCCGACCCCAATCCCCGCATTGGCTGCGTGCTGGCGGCCGCCGATGGCCGCGTCATCGGTGAAGGCTGCACCCAGCGCGCAGGCGGCCCCCACGCAGAAATCATGGCGCTGCGCGCCGCGCAGGCCGCTGGCCAAAGCACGCAAGGCGCCACGGCCTATGTGACGCTGGAGCCTTGCTCGCACCAGGGCCGCACCGGCCCCTGCGCTGATGCCCTGATCGCCGCTGGCGTGGCCCGCGTGGTCGCCGCCCTGCCTGACCCCAACCCCCGCGTGGCCGGACAGGGCTTTGCGCGCTTGCGCGCCGCTGGCGTGCAGGTGCAAACCGGCCCGGGCGCACGGCAGGCTTTTGAAGACAACATCGGCTTTTTCAGCCGCATGGTGCGCGGCCTGCCCTGGGTACGGCTGAAACTGGCCGCCTCGCTGGATGGCGCCACGGCCTTGTCCAACGGCCAAAGCCAGTGGATTACGGGCGAAGCCGCCCGCGCCAACGGCCATGCCTGGCGCGCCCGCGCCAGCGCCATCCTCACCGGCATCGGCACCGTGCTGCAAGATGACCCGCTGCTGAATGTGCGCCACGCCAGCGCCGCCCGCCAGCCCGCCCTGTTCATTGCCGATAGCCAATTGCGCACGCCGCTGGCCGCCCGTCTGTGGCAAACGCCGGGCCGCTGCATCCACATTTGCACCACCGTGGACAGCGCCGAGCGGTACGCCCCCTACCTGGCCCAAGGCGCGCGCCTGCACGTCATTCCCGCCACGCCGCAGGGCCGCCTGCACCTGCCCGCCTTGCTGCACACGCTGGCCGCGCTCGAAGTGAACGAGCTGCACGTGGAAGCCGGCCAGCACCTTGCAGGCGCGCTGCTGCAAGCGGGCCTGGCTGACGAATGCCTGCTGTACCTGGCCCCGCTGCTGCTTGGCCCCGGCCGGGGGCTGGCGGATATCGGCCCGCTGGACTCGCTGGCAGCGGGCGTGCCCCTGCGCTTTCACGCCATTGACCGCATAGGCGAAGACCTGCGCCTGATCGCCCGCCCGCCGGAGCGCGACAAATTCTGGGCTTTTGACGCGGCGGGCCGCCAGCAGTGACGGCGCGGCACCCAGGCCGTCTGGCGAACCGGCGTTGGCCAAAGAAAAAAACGCCTGGCGCGGCCAACAAAAAAGCTGGCAGCCGCTTGCGTTGCGGCCGCCAGCTTTTCGCGCTTCAGGCAGAGAATGTTTCAGCGTTCAGCGTGCGCGCGAGACTTTCGCGCCCTGCACGGATACCCCTGCTTCCAGCCCCACATTGGTGAGCACGAAGCTGGTCACAGGCTGCTCGCTGGTGCGGCTGTCCACCATGCCATTGGCACCCAGATGGCCGATGGCGGCCGTGGCGTCGATGCCGATGGTCCAGCCATTGCTGCGGCGGAACATTTCCAGCGCCTCGGGCGAGTTGAAAACGTAGATGACCGACTTGGCCTGTCCGCCCGCCTGAAAACCCAGCGATCCGGCATTGATGGTGTATTCCTGCGGCTGCGTGTTGCCGGCCACGTATAGCAGGCCACGGCCATGCTCCACGCCCACGATCAGGCTGCCGCCCACCACTTGCGGAAACACCAGCGCGCCCGCCGAACGGGCCACCAGCGCCTCGGAGCCTGGCGCGGCGCGATACAGGCGCGACAAGGCTTCATTGACCTGCGCCTGGAGCGACTCCTGCTGCACTTTCTGGTTGGCGTTGTCGTAAAGGCCAGTCGTGGTGCAGCCCGTGGTGAAGGCGGCCGCGCCAGCAGCCAGCATGGCAGCGGCGGCAAGGCGGGTGAAAGCGGTGGTTTTGTTCATGATGTGCGTCCTTGAAAAAAGGAAGAAGCGGCTACGCCGCCAGGCCCTCTGACGGCAGCCGGGCATAAATGTAACGTGCGCCGCGCCCACGCCGCCGTGCCAGGGCGGGTGCGGAAAGGCTTCAGGTTGCTCTGGTTAGCCTGGTTTCATTAAAAAAGGGAGCAAATTTGAGGGGCAAAAATACCGCTCAGCGCTCATTCCAGTAAGACATAACGCTACGGATATAAGAGCAAATCTGACCTCTTTTTGTTTTTTCCTTTCTCATTTGAGAACCGCCAGCAGGCCTTCAGGATTGCTTGCCGAGTTTGGGGTCGTCCAGCGGGCCGAGGTGCGAGGAGCCAAAGCCTGTGGTGCGGTCAAAGCCTGATGAGCCAAAGCCCGTGGTGCGGAAGGCGCTGTTGTGCACGTCCAGCGTGATGTCGGTGAACGAAGGCTCGTCGGCAATCGCGTCTTCATGTATGTGCGCCTGCTGGGTGGCGATGTGGCGGCTGGTGTCGTTTTGCAGGCGCCAGAGCAGGTTGGTGGGCGAGTCGGCGTAGGCCAGGCCTTCTTTGCGGTCGATGCGGCCTTCGTTGATCAGGCGCGCCAGGTCGGCTTCAAAGGTCTGCGAGCCTTCGGCCATGGAGTTTTCCATGGCTTCTTTCACGCCGGTGAAGTCGCCTTTTTCAATGAGGTCGGCCACGAGTTTGGTGTTGAGCATGACTTCCACCGCCGGGGTGCGCAGGCCGTCCACGGTGCGGATGAGGCGCTGCGAGACGATGGATTTGAGCGCCGAGGCCAGATCGCCCAGCAGCGTGGGCCGCACTTCCACGGGGTAGAAGGAGAGGATGCGGTTGAGCGCGTGGTAGCTGTTGTTGGCGTGCAGCGTGGCCAGGCACAGGTGGCCGGATTGGGCGTAGGCGATGGAGGCGCTCATGGTTTCGCGGTCGCGGATTTCGCCAATCATGATGACGTCAGGTGCCTGGCGCAGGGCGTTTTTCAGGCCGATTTGCAAGCTGGCGGTGTCGCTGCCCACTTCGCGCTGGTTCACGATGGATTTTTTGTTGGTGAACATGTATTCCAGCGGGTCTTCAATGGTGAGGATGTGGCCGGTCATGTTCTCGTTGCGGTGATCCAGCATGGCCGCCAGCGTGGTGGATTTGCCCGCGCCGGTGGCGCCCACCATGAGGATGAGGCCGCGCTTTTCGAGCACGAGGGTGCGCAGCACGTCGGGCAGGTTGAGCGTGTGCAGCGGCGGGATGTCGGGGCTGATGAAGCGGATGACGGCTGAGTACATGCCGCGCTGGCGCATGGCCGAGAGGCGGAAGTTGCCCACGCCGTGCAGCGGAATGGCGGTGTTGAGTTCGCCGGTTTCCTTCAGCTCTTCAATGCGGTTGGGCGGCACGATGTCCAGCAGCAGGTTCATCGGCCCGTCCACGGGCAGCGGCTGCGAGTTGATGGGCAGGTATTCGCCGTTGATCTTGATGGTGGCGGGCGCGCGCGGTGAGAGGTAGACGTCAGACGCCTTTTTTTCCGCCATCAGGTGCAGGATGCGCTCCATCATGGAAGCGGGTGCGTTGGACATGGTGTGTTTTCCTTTCCCTTGAGAGATATGTGCAGTGCGGGCCGGGTGCGGGTTGCGGGGGGGGCCGTAGAGCGGTTTTACATTGAAAAGAGGAGCAGATTCAGAGCGCTAAAAATGGCGTTTGCGCACGTTCCACTAGGACCTAATGCTATGAATCGAGGAGCTAGATCATCTCCGCAACCCATCCCCTTTGGCCTTCAGGGGCGCAACAGGTCGTTGATGCTGGTTTTGGCGCGCGTTTGCGCGTCCACGCGCTTGACGATGACAGCGGCATACAGGCTGTAGGGCTGGCCGCTGGCGGTCTGCCGGGGCAGGCTGCCGCTGACCACCACGCTGCCCGCTGGCACGCGGCCATAGCTGATTTCACCGGTTTCGCGGTTGAAGATGGGCGTGCTCTGGCCCAGGTACACGCCCATGCCGAGCACCGAGTTTTCTTCCACGATCACGCCTTCCACCACTTCAGAGCGCGCGCCGATGAAGCAGTTGTCTTCAATGATGGTGGGGTTGGCCTGCAAAGGCTCCAGCACGCCGCCCAGCCCCACGCCGCCTGACAGGTGCACGTTTTTGCCCACTTGCGCGCAGCTGCCCACGGTGGCCCAGGTGTCCACCATCGCGCCTTCGTCCACGTAGGCGCCAATGTTCACGTAAGAGGGCATGAGCACCACGCCCTTGCCGATAAAGCTGCCGCGCCGCGCCACGGCGGGCGGCGCCACGCGCACGCCGCTGGCGGCCAGCGCGGCGTCGTCCATGCTGCCGAATTTGGTGGGCACCTTGTCAAAAAAGGCCAATTCGCCCGCACGCACGGGCGCGTTGTCAGCCAGGCGGAAGGAAAGCAGCACGGCTTTCTTGATCCACTGATGCACCGTCCACTGCCCCACGCCTTCTCGCGTGGCCACGCGCAGGCGCCCCGCGTCCAGCTCGGCCAGCACATGCCGCACGGCCTCGCGCACGTCGGCCGGGGCTTGCGCGGGGGAAATTTGCGCGCGGTTTTCCCACGCGGCATCAATGGTTTGCTGCAATAGCTGGGTCATGGGTTTCTTTCGGGTTGAGTGAGTGAATCAGGGAGATCAAGCAAGGCGCGCCATCACCATGTCGGGTCTTGGCCGTAATCGTTGCGGCCTTCGTCGCTGGGCTGCACGAACCAGAACAGCAAGACGAATATGCCTATGCCTGTGAGGCAGAGCAGCTGCCACCAGCCGCTGCGGCCCACGTCGTGCAGGCGGCGGGCGCCCACGGAGAAGGTGGGTATCAGCAAGACCAGGCCGGCAACAGACGCCAGGTTATCGGCCAGCTGCGGGGATACGAAAAACAGCATCACAAGCGCCACGAGCAATAAAAGCTGAAACAGCATGAAATACCAGCATTCCGCCCGCCGCGCGCGCCCGGAAAAGTCGAAATATTTCCGGAAGCACTGCTGAATGGCCCACAAAAAGCCGGCGCTGCCGTCATCGCTGCTGGAGCGGCGGCCTGCGCGGCTTGATCTGCTGGCCGCTGCTGCGCCGCCAGCGGACCATCCATGCGCATGGCCGCCAGGCGGCACGGAAGACGGCCCTTGAGCGCGGTGCGCCACTTCCAGCTCCGGCACGGCGGCCACGGCGCGGCCGGGCGCGGCTGGCGGCGGCGGCAGCTGCTCGCTGGCATGCGGAGCCGGGGGCTGGGTCGCCCGCTCCCACAGTTTGGTGAGCTTGCTGGCGCGCACCCACTCGGTCATGCCTTCGCGCCAGACGAGCGTGTCAGGCATGACAACGCCCTTGCGCGCCAGCCGCGCCAGTTCGCCGCCCGTGCACGGGCCGAATTTCTCTTGCCCAACGGCGTACCACCAGATTTTTTCTGAACCGTCACTCATCACTCATTTCCTCAGGGTTTGAAATCGGCAAAACCAGCGTTCAATCAGGGTTGCCGCTGATGAACGCCGCGATGCGCCGCGCCGCTTGCACGCATTCATCCACCGGCGCCACCAGCGCCAGGCGCACGCGGCCCGCGCCCGGGTTGAATCCTGCCGCCTCGCGCGCCAGAAAGCTGCCTGGCAGCACCGTCACATGGCATGCGGCATACAGCGCGCGGGCAAAGGCCGCGTCATCGCCGCCAAAGGCGGGCGGCACCCCGGCCCACAGGTAAAACGACGCATCGGGCAGGCGCACATCCATCACCGGCTGCAAGATGGGCATGACCTGCGCGAACTTGTCGCGGTACAGCCGCCGGTTTTCACGCACGTGCGCTTCGTCGCCCCAGGCAGCGGCGCTGGCCGCCTGCACTGCGCCGCCCATCGCGCTGCCGTGGTAGGTGCGGTAGAGCAAAAACGATTTGAGCAGCTGCGCATCGCCCGCCACGAAGCCCGAACGCAGCCCCGGCACGCTGCTGCGCTTGGACAGGCTGGTGAGCATGACGAGATGGCGCCAATCGCGCCCCAGCTGCATGGCCGCCTGCAAGCCGCCCAGCGGCGGGGCGGCGTCGTCAAAGTAAATCTCGCTGTAGCACTCGTCAGAGGCAATGACGAAGCCGTGCCGCTCGCTCAGCTCAAACAGCATGCGCCATTCGTCCAGCGGCATCACCGCACCCGTGGGATTGCCGGGCGAGCACACGTAGGCCAGCTGCGTGCGCTGCCACACGGCCTCAGGCACCTGGTCCCAGCGCGGCGCGAAATTGCGCGCCGCGTCGCTGGGCACGTAATGCGGCTCGGCGCCAGCCAGCAAGGCCGCGCCTTCGTAGATTTGATAGAAGGGATTGGGGCAAACCACCGTGGGCCGCGCCCGCGTGGGGTCAATCACCGTCTGCGCCAGCGCAAACAGCGCCTCGCGCGAACCCAGCGTGGGCAGCACTTGCGTGGCCGCGTCCGCCTGCACGCCGTAGCGCCGCCGCAGCCAGGCCGCGCAGGCTTCGCGCAGCAGCGGCAGCCCCGCCGTGGCAGGGTAGCCCGCCAGGCCATCGGCCAGCGCTTCATCCAGCGCCTGCCTGATCAGCGGCGGCGCGGCGTGGCGCGGCTCGCCAATACCCAGGTTGATGTGGCGCAGCGCCGCAGGCGGTTGCACACCGGCAAACAACTGGCGCAGCCGCTCGAAGGGATAGGGCTGCAAACGGGCAAGGCGGGGATTCATGAAACAGGCCGTAAATACGAAAGGCCGATTGTGACGGACTTAAGACGGGTGCAAAGCCCCCGCCCGCTGATTCGCGCAGGCCGGCGTGGCAAATCTGCGGCACTTCCATCTGCAGCGCTTTCATTTGTGGCGCTGGGCTTGCAGCGAGCCGCTGAGGCCCGCTTCAGCGCTTTTCCTGGCTTTCTTCCAAGATGGCATCAAAAACAGGAGCAAATTTGATGGGGTTCAAATGCCGCTCACCGCAGTTTTTACTAGGACGTCATGCTATGGATTAATGAGCAATAAAAGAGGCTTTCAGAACTGTGCAACGGCTGTGGGCGCTGGAGCGGGGCAGTTTCTAGGGCCGTCATAGAGCAGGCATTGGCTTTGTGATGGATGCCGCCCGCGCCCTTTTGGGGGCGCGTTGGGGGCGCGCTTTTGCTTGCTTGCCTACCTGCATTTGCGTCCGGCGCGCGCCTGGCTGGCTGCGCCAGCGGCCATGAGGGCGAGCAGGGCGCAGATGGCGATCAGGCGCTGCCAGTCGGTTTCGTCGCTGCCATCAGGCGGGGGGGGCGGCTGCTGGCGTTCGAGCTGCATGCCGCGCACGGTTTCGGCGGGCGGGGTGTCGGCGGCTTGTTCGGGCGGTGTTTCGGGCGGTTGTTCAGCCTGCGGCTGGGCGGGCGGATCGGCCGGGGCGGCCGGGGCGGCCGCAGCGGGCGCTTCCAGGCCGAAGCCGGGGGCCGGGGCTGTGCTGGCGGGGTCATTGACGAAGGCGGTGAACGGGGCGTTTTCGCTGCGCACGTCGTATTTGCGCGCGAGTTCGACGTAGCGGGCCTTCAGATCGGCCAGCGTTTGCTCGTCGGTACGCCAGTAGCCCTGGCGGATGGCTTCGACCATGCGCTCGATGGTTTGGGCCTGGGCGTGGGGGTTGTGCTTTTCAAACCATTGGTTCAGGCCCAGCTGGTGTTTGTCGCGCACGTAGACATCCATCATTTCCTGCCACTGGTCGTCGCGCACGATTTCGCGGGAGACGGCGGTCCAGCCCCAGAAGTTGTTGGTGGCGTCGAGCACTTCAAGCGTGCCGGCATAGCCTTCGGCCATCAGGCCCTTGATGTAGCCGGGATGGAACTGGCGGGTGGAGAGTTCTTTGGCCAGGAACTGGGCGGCGGTTTCGAGCCGTTCGCCGCCCGCTTTGCGCAGGTTGCTGATGTACAGCTGCGGCGCTTTGCCGTCGAGGTGGCGCACGGCCAGGCCAATGCCGCCGAGGAACTGGAAGGGGTCGTCGGTGGTGAGCATGCCGTAGACGTTGGAGGTGCGCGAGAGCACGGCGCCTTCGGTGCCGCGCAATTGTTCGGCGTAGAGGTTGGGGGCGTTCTGGGCGCTGGCTTTGCCGCTTTCTTTTCCACTGGCTTTGCCGCCGCCTTCATCTTCGCCATCGCCTGCCAGGGTGCTGCCCCATTTGGCGGCGTTGGGGCCGTAGGCGTATTGCATGCGCGAGAGGTAAAGGCGGGCGAGCTTGCGGTCGCCCTCGGCCTTGCCTTGCCACTGGTCGGTGTCCATGGCGGCGTAGTTGATGCCGGTGCCGTAGCGGCCCGAGGCGGAGGAGAAGATGCGCGTTTGCGCGGCGTCCAGCGCGTCGGCTTCGCTCATGCCGCCTGCGCGCAGCTTGCTGGCAATGCGGCGGGTGTTGGCGGCAATGGGGTTGTCGGCTTCGCTTTCGCCTTCGGCCTCGGAGGCGAGTTTGGCGGCCTGGGCGAGCTTTTCCATGATGTTGGGGAAGTGGTCGCGGTACAGGCCGGTGGCGGAGATGACCACGTCCACGCGCGGGCGGCCCAGCTCCTGGCGGGGGATGAGGCGCACGCCTTCCACGCGCCCGCCCGCGTTCCACACCGGCTCCACGCCCATGAGCCACAGCGCCTGCGCTTCGAGCAGGCCCTGGTGGCGCATGGTTTCGGCAGACCACAGGGAAAAGGCGATCTTGGCGGGGTATTTGCCGCCGTTTTGCTGGCGGTGGGCTTCAATGAGGGCGTCGCCCGCTTTTTTGCCCGCTTCCCATGCCTGTTTGGGCGGCACGCGGCTGGGGTCAAAGCCGTAGAGGTTGCGGCCCGTGCGCAAGGTGTCGGGGTTGCGCACGGGGTCGCCCCCGGTGCTGGTGGGCACATAGCGGCCCGCCAGGGCTTGCAGCAGGCCTTCGTTTTCGCTGCTGGCGTCCAGCGCCTGCCACCACGCTTTGCCTTGCGCCAGCTGCTTTTGCAGCTCTTCGGGCAGATTGGCGGGGGTTTTGCCGTCAAGGGAGTCGGCCAGCAGGCGGTAGCCGGGGTTTTGGTCCAGCGCTTCGTAGTTGATGACGAGGGCTTCGTCCAGCTCGCTTTCCGGCACGCCGGCCTGGCGGGCGGCGGCTTCCTGGTACGGCTGGCCCAGCATCATCATGGCGGTGGCGATGCGGTGCCCGGGCGTGGCGGCTTCGCCGAAGGTGTGCAGGCCGATAGGCTGGATGGTTTGCGCCAGCTCGTGCAGGTGCACGTGCAGCGCGTCCACAAAGGCGGGGAATTCGGCCCTGGCTTTTTCGGGCGCCCAGGCCATGTCGGCCATGAGGCGCTCTTTTTCGGCCATTTTCAAAATGTCGGCGGCGTATTGCGCCTTGACGGCGCCTTCGTCTTGCGCCAGCCATTTGTGCAGCAGCTCGTGGATTTCTTCCAGCTTGTCGTGCAGGCCCGCCGGGCGCAGGGCGGCGGTCTGGTGGCTGATGGTGACGGCGCGCCCCCGGCGCTTGGCTTGGGTGGCTTCGCCCACGTTGTCGATGATGTAGGGATAGACCACGGGCACGTCGCCCACGGCGAGCATGGGCAGGTCGAACAGGGACAGGCCCCGCTCCTTGCCCGGCAGCCACTCTTGCGTGCCGTGGGTGCCGAAGTGAATGAGCGCGTCGCGCGCGGGCGAGGCAGCGGGCGGCAGCGGGTGTTTTTTGGCCGCTTGCAGGGCTTTTTCATCCATCGCGCCCTGGCGCACCCAGAGGTAGGCGGCCAGATACGAGTGGGGCGGCAGCGCGTCGGCCTTGGTGGAGTGGTAGAGGGCGGCTTCGCTCAGGCTGCCTTCGCCTGCGTTTTTGTCCACGCCTTTGTCGCTGCGGCCCATGAGGGGCAGCAGGGCCAGGCGGCCCATTTGCAGGCGGGGAATGACGAAGTAGCTTTTGCCGCCTTGCTGGATGACGTAGGCCGAGCGTTCCGGCTCGCCCCAGCGCTTGCGCATGGCCGCTTGCGTGGCCGCAGGCAGGCTTTGCAGCCACTGGCGGTATTGCGCCACGGGCAGCAAGGCGGCCAGGCCGTCTTTGAGCAGGCCGGGCAGCTCGCCGTCGCGGTAGCCGGGGGCCAGCAGGCGCTGCACGTCGGCAATGAGTTTTTCTTCTTCGGGCGGCTCGGGCACGTCATAGCCCGCCGCGCGCAGGGCTTTCATCACGCTGATGAGGCTGCGCGGCACGTTCATGAATGAAGCGGCCACGTTTTTTTCGCCGCCGGGGTGGTTCCAGAAGATGAGCGCCAGCTCTTTTTGCGCGTTGGGCTTGCGGCGCAGGGCGGCCAGGTTCAGCGCCTTGCCAGCCATGGACTGCATTTGTGCAGGAATGGCGGCGATGGCCTCGTCGCCGCCCTGGCGCACGGCGGCGGCAATCTGGATGTCGGCCACGCCCGCCATTTCAGGCTGCGTCATGTAAAAGGGAATGCTTGCCATGGGCAGGCCGTGTTCGTCGGCGGCCCAGGCGGCTTCGTCGCCCGTGCGGTAGGTGGTGGCCTGGATGACGGGCAGGCCCAATTCTTCAAATTCTTTCCGGCGGCCTTCGGCGTTGAGCGTGATTTGAAAGCTGACGATGGCGTCGGCCAGCGGGGCGGCATCGGGCTGCCCGCTGGCATTCACTGCGGCAAAGGGGCGCAGCAGCTTGCCGATGTCGCCAGCGGGCAGCATGCGGTCGTAAATGGGCATGGCAATGGCGCCTGTTTTTTCGATGCGCTGCACCAGGTCGTCAATAAAGCCCGTTTGCATGCCCGAGATGTATTCCTGATGGATGGACAAGGCGATGATGGGCGGCCGCTCGGCCTGGCCCTGAATCTGCGCTTGGCTCAATCCCTTGAATTTCAGAAATTCGGGCACGCTGGCAAAAACCAGATCGGGCGCTTTGGGGTGATATACGGCGGATTTTGGAAAGACCACGGGCGCGGGCAAATCAGCCGGGGCGGGCTTTTTGTGAACAATGGCCGAAAGCAGCGCGAGAAAGTTTTTCATGTTGCGCTCGCCGCCATTTTCATAATAGGCAATCAGGTTTTTAAGCTGCTTTTCGTCAAAACCGCCGGCCAGCGGCGTTTCCGATTCATGCAGCCAGGCGAAATAAGGCGCTTCAATGTTTTTCACGATGTCGCCCATGGCCGCCATGGTTTGCGGGCGCATGGGCAAATCCAGCAAAACGGCTTCATGGCCCTTGAGCCGCTGCGGCTCCAGCGCGCCCGCGCCCAACGGCACGATGTATGAATCCACGGCCAGGCCGTAGGGCGCGGCCATTTGGGCCAGTTCGTGAAATTTGCCCTTGGGCACGTTGGACGTGGCGATGAACAGCAGTTTGTGCGGCGCGCCGCCTGCTGGCGGCTGGGCCTGGGCAGGCCAGGCCAGCCAGCAGGCGGCCAGCCAGAAAAGAAGAAAACGGCGCAAAAGACCAAGGGCGAGACGGGACATGGCGTGTCTGGCTGGTTGGAAAAGAGGCGGTTGCGGGCAGCGGACCGGGTGGCGCTTTTGAGCATCCAATCGGCCGCAAGTCCTGATGGAATCAGCGTGGGCAGCTATCTTTTTTGAAGCCCATGACGGGTGCAGGATGGCCCTTGCGCGAAAGCGGCCCGCAGGGCAGGGCGCACGGAACGGGCTGGAATGCCAGGCCGGCAAACCGGAAAAGCAGCGGGGCAGGGCGCTGATTCAGGAAAAAGCATATTCATCACTGCCATCCGGAATGAATCCGGCCATGCGCATGAACGGATATTTCCGGATGGGCGGGCCAGGTGAAAACGGACAAATGACATGGCTGAAGATTCGGCGCTTTCATTTCGTCAATGCGCGGCGGCATTTCTGGCGCCGTATTTCATTCATGGGCCTTCCGGGCCGCGCGCCCCTGCTTGAGCAGGGGCTGCTTCTCATCAAAAACAGAAGCAAATACAGACCCCACAAAAGGGCATCCTGCGCAATCTCCTTGCGGACCTCATGCTATCAAACAAGGAGCGAAAAAAGCCTTTTCGCAAGGGCTGCGCAAGCGCATCAGAAATCGGCCCGCACGTTCACGGCCAAGGTGCGGCCGCGAATGGCGTAGCCGAAGTCTTCGGACTTGTCGGCCAGGCGCACGTTGCCAATGTTGTCCACTCCCACGCGCCAGCTCAGCATCTTGTTGACTTGCTGGCCCACACTGAGGTTGAACAGGGTGTAGGCGGGCAGGCGGCCGCCGCTTTGGCTGATGCGCTGGCGGCCCGTGTAGTCCAGCCCCAGGCGCGCGCTCAGGCCCCAGGCGCCTTGCCATTGCAGTTGCGAGTGCAGCACCTGGCGCGGGCGGCCGGTCAGTTCCACGCCGGAGTTGCTGTCTTTGGTGCGCAGCAAGGTGAGGTCGTTGTTCCACTTGAAGCCGGGGGCGAAGGCCCAGCTCAGGCCCAGCTCCGCGCCGCGCACGGTGGCGCGGTTCACGTTGTCGTACTGGTAGGTGACGCGCACCAGCCGCCCCATGCGCTGGCGGCTGACTTCGCGGAAATAGATCAGGTCTTTGACGCGGGTGTGAAACAGCGTGCCGCGCAGCGAAAGCGGCCCGGTGGTGTAGTCGGCCCCCACTTCAAACGAGGTGGAGCTTTCGGGCTTGATGCGGGCGTTGCCCAGGAAGGTGTGCGGGCCTTCGGCGCCCACGTAGTTGGGCGATATCTGCTTGAGCGTGGGCGCCTTGAACGCGCCGCCCACGCCGCCTTTGATGACGAGGTTTTCATTTGGCTCCCAGACCAGGTAGGCGCGGGGGCTGACGTGGTTGCCAAAGATCTGGTGATGATCCACCCGCACGCCCAGCGTGGCGATGAGGTGGCTGGCAAAGGCGAATTCATCTTGCGCGAACAGGGCCTTGTGCGTGGCGCTGTCTTTGCCGCCGGTCAGCCCGGCGTTGATGAGTTTTTCGCGCCGCCATTCGCCGCCGGCGGTGAGGCGGTGACTGCCCATGCGCCACTGCACGAAGCCATCGCCCACCACGTCGCGCATGTCTTGCGGGCGCGTGGGCGCAACGCCGTTGGTGCGGTGCGTGCTCACGCCAATGGCGCTGCGGTAGGCGCGCAGCTGCGTTTTGACGTCGTTGCCGAAAACGCCGTTCCACTGGCCGTAGCCGTGGTCGCGATTGACTTTGTAGGTGTTGTGGTAGGGCGTGGCCCGGGCGCTGCGCGCCACGTCGTCGTAGAAGCGGTCTTCGCTGCCGTGCTGAATGCCTGCCTCGAAGGTGTGGCGGGCGTTGAGCGCGTAGCGCGCCGAGAAGCTGCCGGAAGTGCTCCTGCGGCCTTCGATTTCGCTATAGCGCCGGTCTTCGCGCAAGGCCACGGGATTGACATGGCTGCGCTCGGCATTGACGCGCAGCGCCAGCCCTTGCGCCACGGGGCCGCCCGCGTACACAGCGGTTTTGCCGCCCGTGCCGCCCCATTTGGCGCTGCTGGCGCGCTGGCCGGAGAGGCTGACCGAGCCTTCCCATTTGTCGGTGGGCCAGCGGGTGATGATGTTCACCACGCCGCCCAGCGCCTCGGAGCCATACAGGGCCGAGAGCGGGCCGCGAATGACTTCCACCCGCTCAATGGCGGAGGCGGGAACCCAGCCGTACTGGTAATCAGAGTGGCCCACCACGTCGTCCGAGGCGGCAATGCGGCGGCCATCCATGAGCACCAGCGTGTGCGAATCGTTCATGCCGCGCAGGGTGAAGGTTTTGCGCCCGCCCACCTGGCGCGCCGAAAGCGTCAGGCCCGGCGCGTCTTCAATCAGGGTGAGCAAGTCTTCATCAGGGCGGCTGCTTTGCTGCAGCGTCTGGCGGTCAAACACCGTGACGGAAGCGGGCGCGGTGCGGGCGTCTTCTTCGCTGCGCGTGGCCGTCACGGTCACTTGCGGCAGCACGGCCTGCTCCTGGTTTTTTTTCTGCTTCTGCGCATGGGCATGGCCCGCGTGCAAATCCTGCGACTGCGCGGCTCCGGCGCAAACCAGCAGGCTGGCAGCGGCCAAAACACTGAAACTCAAAGGGTGGCGCGACATGAAACAAGTCTCCTTCTAGCTGCGAAGCTCGTTATTTTGTCACAGCGAATAACAAGCGTTATCAGTCAAAGTCTATTCATTGACAACGCTTCATCCAGAAGCGCCAGCTTGGGGCTGGGCTATATTCATTTTCTTTCCCTGCACTCCACACTCAAGAGACAGCCATGAAAGTCAGCGACATCCTGCGCATCAAAGGCAACACGCTATTTACCGTGCAGGCTGGCGAAACCCTGAAGACGGCCATTGCCGTCATGGCCGAAAAAGATATCGGCTCGCTTGTCGTGGTGGAGCATGGCGATCTGGCGGGCATGCTCACTTTTCGCGAAGTCATTCTGGCGCTGGCGCAAAACCGTCCGCTGGACAGCATTTACGTGCGCAGCGTGATGAATGACAGCCCCCTGACTTGCACGCCCGAAACCGACATGGAAGAAGTCAGCCGCATGATGCTCAAACACCATGCCCGCTACATGCCCGTGATGGATCAGAAAATGCTCATGGGCATCATCAGCTTTCACGACATGGCCCATGCCGTGGTGAGCAGCCAGGATTTTGAAAACCGCCTGCTCAAGGCATTTATCCGGCAATGGCCGCAAACCGACGGCGGCGAACAGGGCAGGGCGGCATAAAAATGGCAGGCAACACGCTGGGCACTTTGTTTGCCGTGACCAACTTCGGAGAATCCCACGGCCCGGCCATCGGCTGCGTGATTGACGGCTGTCCGCCCGGCATGGCTCTGGCCGAATCCGACATCCAGCCCGAGCTGGACCGCCGCCGCCCTGGCAGCAGCGCCTTTGTCACACAGCGCCAGGAAGCCGACCGGGTGGAAATCCTCTCGGGCGTGTATCAGGGCCAAACCACCGGCACGCCCATCTGCCTGCTGATTCGCAACACCGACCAGCGCAGCAAAGACTATGCAGACATCGCGCAAGCCTTTCGCCCCGGCCACGCCGATTACGCCTACTACCGCAAATACGGCATCCGAGACCCGCGCGGCGGCGGCCGCTCATCCGCGCGCCTGACGGCCCCCACCGTGGCCGCAGGCGCCGTGGCGCGCAAATGGCTGCGCGAGCGCCACGGCACGCAATTTCAGGGCTGCATGACGCAGCTGGGCGAGCTGCCTATCGCCTTTGAAAGCTGGGACTACGTGGCGCAAAACCCGTTTTTCGCCCCTGTGGCCGACACCGCCGCTCTGGAAAACTACATGCGCGCGCTGCGCAAAAGCGGTGACTCCTGCGGCGCGCGCCTGCGCGTGACGGCCCGGAACATGCCCGCCGGGCTGGGCGAGCCTTTGTATGACCGGCTGGACGCCGACATCGCCCACGCCATGATGGGCCTGAACGCTGTCAAGGGCGTGGAAATTGGCGACGGCTTTGCCTGCGTCACCCAAAAAGGCAGCGAACATGGCGACGCCATGTTCCCGGGCGAAGCGGGCCGCCCGCGTTTTGCCAGCAACCACGCGGGCGGCATCCTGGGCGGCATCAGCACGGGGCAAGACCTGGAGGTGAGCGTCGCCATCAAGCCCACCAGCTCCATCCTCATTCCCCGTCCTTCCATCAACACGGCAGGCGAAGCGGTCGAACTCATCACCAAAGGCCGCCACGACCCTTGCGTCGGCATTCGCGCCACGCCCATCCTGGAAGCATTGCTTGCTTTGGTCGTCATGGATCATGCGATGCATCAGCAAGCGCGCGCTACGGCTTAATTTTTTGGATGAGAAAAAGCTAGCCCGACGCTATCCGCCGAAAGCAGTTCGACTGAGAACAGTTCGAGCTTGCGCATTCTTTGTTCGAGAGAAGACTGTTAAACTTAACATAAGGCAAATTATGCGAATGCTCGATACGCACAACTCACCTCCAAACAGCTTCTTGACTACCAGTCAACCATGCAATCCTAAGTGTGACTTGATCCACCAAACTGCACACGTTGGCAATATAAGCATGAAAGCACGTTTGTGTCAACCCTTCTTGTTGGTATTCACTCTAGCGCGATCGGCCTGAGAACCGGGTTGGCTGGCGGCAGCGGCTGCACCCAGCGGTCTGCATTTGTCAGTACCACCGCCGAGAGTTTGCCCACGGGAACATTGCCGCGTCCCAGCACTTCGTAGCGCAGGATGTTGACTCTGCCTTTGCCCGGCGTGGCCCGCATGCGATGCCAACCAGCCTTGATGACTTCGCGCTGTACCTGCAGGCCCACTGCTTCAGCGTCTTGCAGTTCTTGCTCGCGTGCGTAGAGCTTGAAAATCAGCGGCGAAACCAGCGCCATGCCTTCTGCCACGAAATGCACGGGCGCACCTGTTTCGTTGTATTTGATGAGCCGAGCCGCCAAGCCTTGTTGCAACCATCGCATGAAATCCAGAGCTGTTTCACTGGGTTCCTTGCGCGAAGCTGCTTCTCCAGGCAGCTCCGGTAGTTTGGGAATGAGAAGTACGGGCTGAGGTTGAGATCGGAAATGGGCCAGGCTTGCTGCCCGTTGCGTGATTTGTTCCTGCTGAGCAGGAGCAAACAGCGGGCGCACCTGTGGCAGGGCCTGTGCTGCCGCGTCGCCTGTTTCCGCTGCCGCCTCCTGGGGCAAGGGCAGAGACGGGGCAGGCCTGATATTCCTCGCAGCTGCTGCAGGTTTGAATGGCTTCCGTATTGAGGCAGTTTCCTTTCTTGGCTTCAACGCTGCCGCAGTTTGGGCTGCGACGGCAGCCTTCGCGCTGTCTTGTTCATCCAGAAAGCCGTTATCGTCCACATCAAAGCCATCATCTATGCCGCCGATCACGATGGCTTCAGTGCTTGGCTCAGGCCTGCTGGGCGCAGCAGCACCCGGAACGGTTTTGCCATCTATGCCAGTTCTGGACTTTTGCGTGGCTGGGGCGGCCACAGCTTTGGGTTTATTGAAGGTTGGTGCGCGCAGCATCGTCTTGCCAGGTTTGAGCGAATCCGCCGCAGACGCTGGCTTCACGGGGCTTTCATGCTCCATTTTTTGTAGTTGAACAGCTGCTTCAGCGCCCTGCCCTGTTTCGCTTTGTTCCGCTGCTTCAGGTTCCGTCTGTTCCAGTATTGCTTCAGCTTTTGGCTGCCTAGATGCCTTCGCCTTATCCGCGCGCTTCGCCTTGATTTCGATATACCCATGCATGGCAGGCGGATACTGGCTGGCGTCGTCATAAAGCTTTTCCAGTGCAAAGCACAGCACGGTCAGGTCATGGTGATAGGCGGCTTCATCAAGCTTGCCTGCCTCGTCCTGTGTGTCCACCGTTTTTTCGCCTGTGCCATGCACGGTGACATACCAGACGGCCTGGCCCGTGTTGGGATTGGACCGGATGCAGCCGTATTCCTGCCAAGTGTCAAACAGGCGGTCGTTTTTGTTTTCGCCAGGGATGTTCTCTTCGGGCGCATGTTGCTGGATCCATTGGCGTACGCAATCGGCCGCGCGCTTGGCCACCAGCCATAGGCAGCCTTCATGAACCCAGCCAGCTGCCCCCGAGCGGTTCAGCGGCAACTCAGAACCACTTTTGAGCATGGTCTGCAACGCCTGCATGAGCAGCTCGATCAGCGGCACGCTGCGAGCTGTGTCAAAGCGCGCCTGGCTGCCTTGGCGCAGGGCGCGGGCTGTCGAGATCTGGTCGGCGCGGGTAACGATACGTGCCAGCAGGCTGTGCTTGTCCTGTCCGCCCAGGTACTGGGCCAGCGCTTGCAACGTCTGCGGCGTGCGCGAGAGCTGAGCGCGCGCGCTATCTGGGGCCATCAGAGGCAGCAGCGTCAATGCCAGGCGGCTGTGGGCACCGTAATCGCGCAAATGCCTGGGCGTGAAGGCTACACGGTATTCGGCCTTCCGATGGCCTTGGGCCAGCTGCGCCAGGCTGCCTGAGATGGGTGACCATTGCAGTGGCTGCGGCATGGCTGCCGCACGCCACTGGATGCTCAGATCCGTCATGGGCTTGGCGATGTCGTGCAGCAAGGCGGCAAAAAATACAACATAGGTCCACTGATCGCGCTCAGCATCGATCTGCTCGATGGATGCGCCTGCTGGCAGCAGGCAACCGTTGCGCCAGGTCATGGCCGCCAAGGTCATTTCCAGCGTGTGGGCCAGCAACCCGCCTGCATGCGCGTGATGGTGCGACTCGGAAGCGGGCATGAGCTGCACGAATTCGGCCATTTTCTCAATGGCAGGCAGCAAGTCGCGCCGCCAGGCTTCGGCGGACAGGCGGGACTGGCGCCACATGGCATCCAGTGCGTCACCAGCCTTGAGTGCGCGCAGCAGATCGGCAGCGGACAGAACGCGCAGCCAGCCACGTTCACTGCCTTCCAGCACAGGCAAGTCTGACGCAGGTGCGCTTGCAGCTTCCGCAGGCTCCATACCGGTGGAAGCAGGCATGACAGGCGCTGGTGTCGCAGAAGCCGCCCTGCCCTCGCTTGCTAGCCACGCTGGCAAAAGGCTGCGCCAGTTCTTGAGCCAGGAGGAGCGTGACATGCGCGGTCAGCTGCTTTCTGGCTTCCAGCCATGGATAACGCCAATCTGGCCAATCTGCTTTGGGCGCGGTGCAATCACGTGGCCTCCTGATCGTGCAGCAGATGTTCGCGCAGCAGCTGTGGCGGCGGATAGGGCGGCAGATCGCTTTGCCACACCCAGATCTCCTCGCCTGGCAGGTGGTATTCGATGAACGACAGCCAAGTCTGCTTTAGCGGATTCCACACACGCGCGTTGCCGTCGCACAGCGCTCCTTTGCCCCAGAAGGCGCGGTAGCGCAGAAAGTCCAACTGCAAGATGTCCTGCACGATTTGCCACAGCAGTTGCTGCTGGCAGCTGGCTGCGGTGCGGCTGGCCTGTATGGCATGGCGCGCCAGCACGTCGCGCACGCAGATGCATGGATCCTGGCCTTCATCCACGTAGCGCTCGAAGCCGTCATAGTGGGCCAGCCACTGGATGAAGCGGTCCACTCGCTGAGCCAGGCCCAGCGCGCGCAGATAGGCGGCCACGGCAAAGATGGCGTGGCCGTGATCCATCGCGTCGCGCCCCCAGTGCGGCCAGTCCGCATTGACGCGCCGGGGAGAACTCAATTGCGCTTGCGGCTCATGCGTCATGTGTCATCTCTTTCGTTCTCATTGCCTTTCACGGGCAGTTGCACATTCAGCGCGTGGCTGATTCGACGCTGCGCGGCGATCATGCAAGGCATCCGCATCAGCGTCATGGTCGATGCCTCGGCAAGATTTCTGAGGGATCGCGCTTGAATTGCTGACCAGTTTCTGCTAGGCCTGCACCAGGCGGATGCGTTGAAGAGACCTTTGCCTCGCCAAGGTGCGCTCCGTGCGCTGCAGCAGGAACCTCTGCGCGTCCTGCACGCAAGGGCAGCGCCCCGCGCTGCCCTTGCGCTGCTGGCCTGTAAAGCTCCTTTTCCCTTGCCCGTAGGCCGTTTCCCGCATGTGCGTGCCTTGAGCACATGCGGCCCTTTGGATAGGCCCATTAACCTGTAGAAGGCCTTTGCCCGTCTCGTCAGCCGCCCCCGGCTGACGGCTTTCGTTTCCAGTCTGATGCTATTTATATCAAAGCAAAAATAGCCAGTGGAAATTCAGTATCTACGCTGTTTCTATCAGGATCTATTGCTATTAATAAAGTAGCTAAAACGGCCTGCTGCCCGTTGAAGGCTTGTGCTGGCTTTGCCGCAGCGCGGACGTTGCCCGCAGGCCGTGCTGAATCTGGCCTAGCACATTTGCTGCGTATTGTCTAGCGCGAACCCTCTGCCATCTTTCGAAGGGATGATGCTGGATTTGCCGCGCCACGGAAACAAAACTTTGCGCACTGGCGATGCCTGCTGACGCAGCGGGCGTCTTTGGCCCGATGCAGGCAGGCGGTGCAGTCTGCCCAGACATGCCGGGCGTTTTCTCTTCTTTCTGGTGCAGGCAATGGCTTGGTTTCAAACTGGGATAAGCGCGCTGCTGGCGGCGTCTGCTGCAGCGGCAATGGCGCAGGAGGCCGCGTCTGCCGGAGGCAGCATTGATGGCGATCAGATGCAGGTAGGCCGCTACACCACCGTGAGGGCCAAGCCTGCCGAAGAAGCCAGCCAGCCCTTGCTGGTGATGGCCCGCATTCATTTTCCGAGGCAGACGGTACGCACCGTAGGCGAGGCAGTGCGGCACACGCTGCTGCGCACGGGCTGGCAGCTGGCGTCTGGCGGCCTGTCGCCCGATGCGCGACGCGTGCTGGATCTGCCGCTGCCGGAGTCGCAGCGCGTGCTGGGGCCATACCGCGTGCGCACCATTTTGGATGTGCTGCTGGGCAGCTCCTGGCAGTGGCACGAAGACCCGGTGCGGCGCACGGTGTGGTTCACGCTGACACAGGGTCGGCCTTCACAGCTAGCGCCAGCCATGCCCACAGTCCAATCTCAAGCCAGACATGCTGATGATGCCAGCGGACTTTCTGCCGCAAACGCGGTTCAGGAGGAGCAGTGATGCAGCCCGATTCCCAGGATCCCATATGGCTGCAACAGCAGCAGAACGAACGGCAGCGGCTGCAAGAAGAGCAGGAACAGCAGCACCTGGAGCAGCAAGAGCAGTTACGGCTGGCGAGCGCTGACAGAAGTGGGCCTGAAGCAGATGGAACACTACCCGCCGGGAGGACGCAGGGGGCTGATCGTGCGGCCGCCCAGCGGATGCCAGCTGGCCCGGACAAGCCCGCCAGAACCTACAAGGACGGGTTGATTGCTGCAGTGATTCTGGCGGCCATCGTGGGCGTTATGTACTACTTCGCCAAGCCTTCGACGCCATCGCTGCCGCAGGCTTCGCTGGAGCCGCAGTCCGCTGCCGTGGCCGCGCCGGAGCCGTCCGCACCACCCGAAGCCGGGCCTGAAGCACCCGTGGCGTCCAGTGGCGCCCTGCCCCATCCTGAGATCCCGAATGCAACTACCCTGCCGGACGCATCGCTTGAGCCGCTGCCAGCAGACGCGGAAGGCGAATCATCGCAACAATCATCCGGGGAACTGGCACAGGCACTGACTCGGCTGGAGGCGGCACATTCTGATTTGCAGGCGCTTGAGCAGCGCGTGGCCGCGCTGGAAGCTGGCTTGGCCCGTGCCAGCGAGCAGATTCAATCTCTGCCGCAGGCCGGGCGCACACAAGGCGAGACCCAAGGTGACGGTGCACCTCTATCTTCCCGGCCTGCCGCCAAGCGCAGCAAGGCGTCTGTAGCCGGGCAGCGCATCCGAAAGAATACGGATGCGCCTGTGAAGCCGCAAGGCGAGCTGCTGGCCGTGGACATCTGGGATGGCAGGCCCTCAGTCATCGTGGGCACGGGCGTGGCAGGCGACGGGCGTATCCGGGTGATGCAGCCCGGGGAACAAATGAACGGCATTGGCCTGCTGATGGCCGATGTGGTCAAGGGGCGTGCCACATTCTCGGCGCGCCAGGGCAGCCCGTTCACGCTCTCCGTGGCCGAAGAAGGGCAGGAGGAGCCGCAATGAATTCCGGCCTCAGCCCCATCCTGCGGCCTCTGTCCTGGGGCTGCCTGGCCCTGATCATCTCTTGCGCGCAGGCACAGACCCTGCCCGCACGGACACAGGAAGGCCGCACGCAAACCGGCCGTACGCAGCCAGCGCCAACGGCCAGCGGCTGGACAATGCTGGATGAGCGCGACCGCATCCTGGCGCAAATCTGGAACCTGAGCGATGAGGAGATGCGCCGCGCCAAGGTGCTGCTTGAAGGACCGCGCAAGTCGTTTTCCGTGACCAACCTCTCGCCAGTAGAGGCGCTCGGCATCCATGCTCGCACGGATGCCGAGCGGCGCAAGTACGCCGAGATGTTCGCTCGCGCTTTCCATCAGGACGTGGAGAGGTCCCTGGCCTGGAACGCCGCTTTCACGGAGGCAATGGCGCGGCTGTATCCGGGCGAGCCGGTGATCGACCATGCGGGCAGCCAGCCCGTGATGGCTCCCGTAGGCGCAGTTGATGCCATGCACCTTCCACGCTCGCTCCTGGTGGAGCCTGCGCCGCCCGCTTCGTCCAAGGCCGCATTGCCATCTCTGTCAACACTGCAGCCACCTCCTGCGGCGGCTGCCGCTGCGGAAAGACGCGCGCCATGAACACGACTGCCCTGCCCCGCCGCCTCTGGCTGCAAGGCGCTGCCGCTGGCGCGCTGGCGGCATGGACGGGCACAGTGCGTGCTGCCAGTCCTGCGGCCTGGCTTCCCTATGCACCTGAACAAATCCTGCGCATCAGTCCTGCGCCCATGCGGCGCATCGAACCTGCGCCGCCGCAGACCAGACGCGGCATGGCCCCGCTTCAGCCACCCAAAGCCTACGTGCGCACGGGGCGCGAACAGAACGTGCCTGCCTGGCTGGTGTATGGCGTAGCCTTGCAGGAATCGCTCGTCCGGTTTGGCCCGCTGGCGCTGCCCTATCCGTGGACGCTGTGCGCGAGTGGGCGCAGCCTGCGCTTTGGCAGCTATGAAGCCACATTGGCGGCATTGCAGGCCCTGCTGCGGCGTGGCGTCACCAACGTGGATTGCGGCGCCATGCAGGTCAACTGGCGCTGGCATGGCGACAAGCTCGGCAGCGCCGAGCGGGCGCTCAAGCCGTATTCCAACCTGGCTACAGGCGCACGCATCCTGCGCGGGCATTTCGAGGAGCGGAGCGACTGGCGCGCCGCCGTGGCGCTGTACCACACCGGCACAGACGCCAGCGCAGCTGCCCGCCAAAGGGGAGCGCGCTATGCCAGCCAGACACTGGGCCGTTTGGCCCGCATGGGCGTGGACGTGGCGGGGCTGCTCAAGGGGAACCGCCATGTCTGACGTCCGCGTCTGCGCAGCCTGGATAACCCAGTGGACGCTCATGCTGGCAGCCGCATCGCTGGCCGCCAGCGCAATGGCGGCGGATGCCTCTGGGCAGGCGCGCTCCTTGGCTGTGCCGCAGCTGGAATGCATCAATGTGGGCGAAGCCGCTGTGCCAGCCGCGCCTTACTTCAGCCATTTGCTGCAAGGCCAGGAACAGCCGGGCGTGCTGGCTTCGCTGCGCTTTCCGCTTGTTTCCAGGCTGACCGCAGGCACGCCCGCCACAGGCGTGCCTGTGTTCGAGGCGCGCTGGATGGCGCAGCCAGTGTTCATTGTGGGCGCGGACGGCGTGTCGATACGCTGGCTTGAGCGCCATCAGGCTGCCTTGCGGCGCATGGGCGCGATTGGCATTGTGCTCAGTGCCGCCAATGAGGAGGCGTTCAAGGCCATTCAGCGCGCGGCAGACAGTCTGCCACTGGGACCAGCGCAGGGCCAGTGGCTTGAGAGGCATCTTCTGGCGCTCGGCATCCGTTCGTATCCGGTGCTGATTGGCTTGGACGGACTCAGCCAAGCAGTGCCGCAGGAGACGCTGCCATGAAGGCTGATGCCGTGCTGGAAGGGCTGCTTCGCCCGCCCATTGAGTTGTGGAGCGCTGCCACCTCGGCCAGCGTGGCAGTGGCGGCGGCGCTGGCACCCTGGAGTCTGATGATGCCGCCAGCGCTGGGCTACGCAGCTGCAGGCATCGCAGCAGGCTTTGCCAGCGTGCGGCTGCGGCAGGCGCTCACCGTTATGCGTTACCAGCACGGCATGAAGTACTACACCGTCACGCGTGTGGCCCCATCCTGCCTGCCCGTGACGCCCGATCGCCTTTATCTGGGCCAGGGCTTCGAATGGAAGCAGCTGCACACGCAACGGCGGCATGACGCCGCGCAAAAGCAGGCCGAGCCGTTCATTAAACCGCGTGTATCGCTGCTGCGCCACTTGGGACAGAGGTGGCAGGAGTGCGCCGCCAGCGGCCATGCCTCGCCGCTGGCGCGCCTGGGGGCGGCTGCAGCCAGCATCGAGAGCTGGCTCAATCCCCTGCGGCCCTATCCTGATCTGGGCGGCACGCCCGTGCTGCATGGTGTGGGCAGCCTGGAGGAAAAACCCGTGACGCTCAGGCAGTCGGCGCGTTCGGGCCACATGCTGGTGATGGGCACCACGCGCGTGGGCAAAACACGGCTGCTGGAGCTGCTGGTGACGCAGGATATCCATGCGGGCAAGGTGGTGATCGTCATTGATCCCAAGGGCGACGCCGATCTGATGCTGCGCATGTTCGCCGAAGCCAGGCGCGCCGGGCGAGAGCGGCAGTTCTATCTGTTTCACCTGGGTTATCCGGAGATTTCAGCGCGCTACAACGGCATCGGCAACTTTGCACGTATCACCGAAGTGGCTACGCGCGCGACCAATGCGCTGCCTTCCTCCGGCAACTCGGCGGCATTCAAGGAGTTTTCCTGGCGGTTTTCCAACATCGTGGCCCAGGCGCAGGTGGCGCTGGGGCGGGTGCCCACCTACGAGACTCTGCTCAAGGACGTAACGGGTATCGACGGTCTGTTCATGGACTACGCCACGATGGTGTTTGAGCGGCTGGCCGCCGACCCCGAGCTTCAGGGGCGTTTCACCGACTGGCGCCAGCGCGTGCAGCAGCTGCAATCGCAGATCGGCGTCAAGGGCGGCGTGCCCGTTCCGCGCAGCCTGCAAGACCGCAATCCCGAGCTGGTGGCCATGTTTCTCTGGATCAAGGAAACGCGGCTGGATGACAAGGTGCTCACAGGCCTGGCGGCGGCTTTCAGTTATGAGCGCTCCTTCTACGAAAAAATCATCGCCTCGCTCGGCCCCTTCCTGGAAAAACTTACAACCGGAGCTGTAGGCAAGCTCATCAGCCCCGACTATTTCGACACTTCGGACAAGCGTCCCATCTTCGACTGGATGACGGTGATGCGCCAAGGCGGCATTGTCTACGCAGGGCTGGACGCGCTGTCAGACGCCGTGGTGTCTGCGGCCGTGGGCAATTCCATGCTGGCCGACCTAGTAAGCGTGGGCGGCAAGCTCTACAAGGACGGACTGGATCCTGGCGATGTCGCAGGCAGGTTGCGGCTGCCGGAAGTTTGCTGCCACTTCGATGAGGTCAATGAAATCGCCGGACCGGAATTCGTGCCGATGGTCAACAAGCTGGGCGGCTCGGGTTTTCGCATCACGGCCTACACGCAGTCGCTCTTTGACATTGAGGCGCGCGTGGGCGACAAGGCCAAGGCAGGCCAGATCATGGACAACTTCAACCACCTGGTCATGCTGCGCGTACGCAGCACCGCCACGGCGAAGCTGCTGGCCGACCAGGCGCCGCAGGTAAACGTGGCACAGCTGACGCCCATGTCCGGCGTGACCGACACGGCCGCACAGGGCACAGGCGTGGACTTCACCAGCCGCAACGACGACATCGTCACCTACACGAAGACGCCCATGATCGAAGCGTCTGACGTGTTGGCGCTGCCGCAGGGGCAGGCTTTCGCACTGCTGGAAGGCAATCGCTGCTACAAGCTGCGCATTCCTTTGGCAGATGCGCGCGGCGACGCCTTTGTGCCGGAGTCGCTCAGGAAAGTGGCGGCGGATATGAAGCAGCGCTACCGCACCAGTGAACGGTGGGCCAGGGAAACCGACTGGTTGGGGGACGATGCCTCATGGCTGGCCGGGCAGCCCTTGGGCGAGGCCAGTGCGGGCCTCATCCAGACTGATCTGGCTTTCCGCGAAGGCGAGACCGGGCATGAAGGCGTTCTGGGCCATGGCGCGGTGCTGGGGCAGGTAGCAGGGAGACCGGCATGAGCGCACCCGCCAGCGCCGCCCGCGCGCCCATCAGGCCTCGCACGCACGGCCCAGTGCAGCTGTGCCTGGAGATCGTCTTCGGACTGCTGTTCATGGCGCTGTTTTCCTGGTTCGTTGGCCTGGCCATCGAGATTGTGGGCGGCTACACGCTCTGGAAGGAACAGGGCGCGCGACATGCGCAGCGCATGGTGCAGCAGGACATGGACTACATCGCCGCCGCTCCCCGCAGCCTGCTGGTGGACGACACCGCCGCTTTCGCGCGCCGCCTGTGCGGATGGATCGCGCGTCCCTATGAGCGCCTGGGCGTGCCGCGCTGGCACGCGCGCCTTGATCCAGCGCCTGGCTCGTCAGAGGAAGCCGCCCTGGCCGCTTCGCTGGGCGCGTCCAAGGGCACCGCACGCGCCGCGCGCGCCATCGGCAGACACCTGAGCCGCTGGGCGCTGTCGTCAATGTACGTGGCGCAGGATGTGGCACTGCGCTTGAGCGTGGCGCTGTTTGCCTTGCCCGCCTTCGCGCTGGCCTGCCTGGTCGGCGTGGTCGACGGCCTGGTGCGGCGCGATTTGCGCCGCTGGCAGGGCGGGCGCGAGTCCAGCTTCGTCTACCACCATGCCAAGCGCTACACGGTCTGGGCGCTCACGGGCGGATTCAGTTTGTACCTGACCTGGCCGTTCGGCGGTTTCAACCCGGCCTACATGGTGCTGGTGTTCACCGTGCTGGTGGCCGCCACGCTGTCCACCACCGTGGCCGCCTTCAAGAAATACGTCTGAAAGGAGCAAGAACGAATGCCCTCAATTTCTTCCATTTCCCCAGACGCGGCCCGCCGCGCGCGCATGGCCTGGAAGCTGGCGCTGATTGCGACTGCCTGCCTGGCGGTCCAGGCCGCGCGGGCGGGCGACGATGACACCGAGCGCGAACGGCTGGCGCGCATCGACCACGAAATCGCGCGCGTGCAGGCGCTGGTATTGGCGGCCGCGCAAGACGCGCCCACGGGACAGCGCGTGAAGTTCCGCTACGACTGGCTGCAAAACGATTTGCAGCTGGTACGCGAGGGCATCCGCCAGCACGAAGACGCGCCACGCCAGCCGCGTCCCGTACCTCCCCTGCGCGGCGACTACCGCCAATAGGAAAAAACGCCCGCATGGCTGCCATGAACGAGACGATACGCGCCGCCTTCGAGGCTGGATCCGGCGTGGCGCCAGCCACGCTCAAGGGCACGCTGGCAACGGTCTGCGTGGGCGTGGCGCTGCTGGTCTGCGCCTGGGTCATTGCGCAGCTGGCCTGCGCCTGGCGCGACGAGGAGATCAGCTCTGGCGAAGCCGTGATGGGCATGGCCAGAACGGCTGTGCTAGCGCTGCTGCTGGTCTACGTCATTGTCTGAAGGGTGCTTCCAGCTGTTTTCTCTTTCTTCGCGGATTTTTCTCAACCAAGACTCAAGGAGTCCATTTATGAAAGCATCGAAGTTGTCTTCTGTTTCCGGCAAGAGCATGCTTGGGCGTTGGCGGTATCTGCGCGAGAAGGCCGCGCGCGCCGCGCTGCTGCCCGTCGTCATGCTCGCGGCCAGCCCTGCCTTCGCAGGGCTGCCTACCGTACCTACGCCAGGCCCAGCCATTGGTGGTGGCCAAGTCGCTCAGGGCGATTGGCTGGGCGCAGCCGGCGCGTTGTTCAGGGCTGCGATCACTATCTTTGGCCTGGTGATTGCCGCCATGGGGTTCCTCTACGTCGTCAGCGGCGCGCTGAGCAAGTGGCGCGCCTATTCGATGGGACGCGCCGAGCTGGGCGACCTGAAGGAATATTTCGTGATGGGCATAGTGATAGCGACCTTTCTGGTCATGATGGTGAACCACGCTATTGAGACACTGACCTGAGAGCGGAGCGCGCGCAGCCATGAACATCAAGGTGGATTCCGCGCAGGCCGCTCGCCTGCACGCGCCCATCACCGACCGCATCAATGCCGAGCCAGCCATCCTGCACGGCATGTCCGCCACGGAAGCGAAGGCCATCGCCCTGATATCCATGTTCATGTTCCTGCTGGCTGGCAGCATCGTGTTCGCCGCCACTCGCCTATGGCAGGCTCTGCTGCTGCTGGCGATTTTCGGGCCGGCAGCCACGCTGTGGTTCGGCAGCCAGTATCTGGCCCGCATCAAGCGGGGACGGCCCGACGGCTACTACAGCCAGGCCATTCATATATGGATGGCTGCACGCGGATTGGTCAGGCCCCGCTTCATTACCCATGACGGTGCCTGGTCGCTAGGCCGTCATCTCGATCTGGCGCTATCCGCTCCGTTTGATCCACCGCCGGATGCTCCGATCCGCCCTGGCGGCCCCTCAGTTTTCAGCGCCTGGCGCGCATCCGCACCATGAACAGCAGACAGTATCTTGACGCGTTGAAGGCGGCGTGCGCGCACAACGCCACTTTGCGCCGGACCATCCTGGTGGTGGCCGCAATGGGACTGGCGGGAATGTATTTCGCGCATGCCGTGCCACAGACGCTGGACATGCATATCGCTCCGGACATGAACGCAGGCGACGCGGTGCGCTTCATCAATGGCCAAGCGCCCGTGCCGGACGTGAATGTCTATGGTTTCGCCTACTACATCTGGCAGCAGCTCAACCGCTGGCAGGCCGACGGATTCAAAGACTATGGTGAACAGATTTACCGCTTCCAGAGCTATCTGACGCCCTCCTGCCTGGCGCAGCTGGACGCCGATCTCAAGGGCCGTCACGCCGCAGGCGAACTGCGCTCGCGCACGCGACAGGTCACCGAAATCCCTGGCCTGGGCTACGCCAGCGGCCGCGTCATCGCCGATGGTCCCTCAGCCTGGACTGTGCTGCTGGACATGCAGTTGATGGAAACCTTCAAAGGACAGCCAGTCAAGGACACATTCATCCGCTACCCAATCCGCGTTGTGCGCTTCGACGTGGACCGCGAACGCAATCCTTGGAAGCTGGCCGTGGATTGCTATGGAAGCCAGCGTCCGCAGCGCCTGGATGCGCGTGACGTGCAGGCCGCCGCCAGCGGCAAGGCAGCCCTGCCGCTGCCTGAATCGCTCACGCCCGCCGCGTTGCCCAGCGCAGCCGAAGTCGAGGCGCCTGCCGCCACCAACGCCAAGCAAAAGGCCCAGCCATGAAGCACAAACTCCATCGCTATCTCCTGTCCGCAGCCGCCCTGACGGCACTGTGCCTGGTTCTGCCGCCGTCTGCGCTGGCGCAGCAGGTCTCGCCGCTTTCGCTGCAGGGCGTGCCGCCCGATCTAATCCAGCCGGAAGACCAAGCTACGGCAGCGCAGCCCATTGATCTGGGACAGAACATGGGAGCAGACGCGCCGGATGTACAGACGGCAGCCGATGCGCATGCCTCCGCTGCGGCAGCCGCTGGCCCGGCCACGCGGGCTGCGCGGCAAGCTCAGGCGCAGCACCACACGCGTAGGCCGCCTGCCGAAGGCGCGGCCCGCCGTGCGGGCGTGGAGCGGGCCGTGTTTGAGCGCCAGCCCGTGCGCGTGCCGCTGCCCGTGGGGCGCGAGCGTCTGGTCACACTGCCTGCACCCGCTGCATTGCACGTGCCCAGCGACATGCAGCAAGTTGCCCGAATCGAAGTGATCGACCGCACCATGTACGTGACAGCGCTGGTTCCGTTCACGCCGATCCGCATCGTCGCCGAGCTGATTGACAGCGGCCAGCAGATTCCAATGGACCTGCTTGCCAGCGAGCAAACCGCATCGGCCGACGCCGAGCTGGAAGTCTTCGTGGTGACACAGGGAGCGGCGGTTCATCAGCAGGAACAGAACGAACAGCAGAAAGACGTTGCAGAGCAGCCAGGCAGTCAGGACACCGACATGGTGGAACTTACGCGGCACGCTGCCCGCATGCTGTACGCGCCGCGCCGCTTGGCCTGGAGCCATCCTGGAGCGCATCAGGTCAAAGTCAGACATGAAAGCATTCCCGGCTTGCTTCGCGGAGCAAACGTGCAGGCCGTGCCGCTGGGCCAGTGGCGCAGCGGTCAGCTTCATGTGACGGCCGTGCGCATCACCAATCTCTCAAGCATCCCGCTGGAGCTGCCGCTGGAAGACGTGCGCGGCCACTGGATCGCCGCCACCGCCCAGCATGGGCGCATTGGCCCGGCGGGCAGCGAAACCGATACCACCGCCCTCTATCTGGTCTGCGAGCGCGCCTTCGAGGCGTGTCTGGACTGAAAGGACGTCGCTCATGGCCACTTCCGGCAATCGCCTCACCCCCATCATGGCCGCCGCTGCCGTGCTCATCGTCGGTGTGGTGCTCTACAAGCAGTTCACATCTTCCGTGCCTGCCAAGGCGGCAGCGACGCTCCGGCAGGTGCCCTCACCCGATCTTCCTGGCGTCACGGGCGCGGACAGCGACACGCCCGCCGAAACACTGGCAACTGTGGTGGCCAGCAACGAACAGCTTCGCCGCCAGGTTAATGAAGTTCTGGAGCAGAACAGAAAGCTCATGGAAGACAACCGGCGGCTGGGCGGCGGCGCAGCAGGAGCAGCAGCTGCCACGGCTACGCCATCTGTGACGCCCACCGATGCTGCGCCCACCTTGACACAGCCGGTGGATGGCGGCGAAAGCGGCGACAGGCCTTCCGCACTGGACAACGCCATTGACCGAGCCGCGCAGACGATAGACACGATTTCCCGCAATCTGCCCAGCGTGCCCAAGCCTGCGTCTCCCGCAGGCTGGAACAGCAGCTCGGGCAGCCTCATGGGCAGCAACTCTGATACAGGCACAGGCGCGCCGCCTGGCGCAGTGCATTACAGCATGATGCCTCCTATGGGGTACGCAGTGCAGACGGAAGCGCCGCGCGGCCAGGGACAGGGCGTGTCCATCACGCGCTTTGTGCGCACCACGCAACCCGCCGACCCTGACGCAGGCAGCGGTGGCAATGGAGCGGCCACGCAGGCGGCCAGGGCCGCCCGCCAGGCGGGCAGGGTCGAAGACGTTCCTTACTTCACCATCCCGGAAAACGCCACCCTGTCGGGCGTGACCGCCATGACCAGCCTCATCGGGCGCGTGCCCATCGACGGACGCGTGACCGATCCGATGCAGTTCAAGGCTGTGGTCGGGCGCGAAAACCTGGCGGCCAACGGCTTCGAGCTGCCGCCGGATCTGGCTGGGATGATCGTCACGGGCATTGCCATCGGCGACATGGCCCTTTCGTGCAGCGAGGGCAAGGTGCGCTCCGTTACCTTCGTGTTCAACGACGGCACGATTCGCACGGTGTCTTCACGCCGCGCGGGCACAGCCGTTCTCAGCCAGGGCAGCGCCAGCAGCGGTGACGATCTGGGCTTCATCTCCGACCCCTACGGCAATCCCTGCATTGCGGGCAAGTTCGTCACCAATGCGCCGCGCTATCTCACGGACGTGATCGGCCTGGGCGTTCTGGGAGTGGCCGGACAGGCCTACGCAGACGCGCAGCGCACCGTGCGCAACAACGCCGATGGCAGCTCCAGCAGCACGGTCACGGGCAACGTGGGCAACTATGCGCTGGGTCAGGCCGTCTCCGGCGCGTCCAGCGAGCTGAGCAAGTGGATGCTGCAGCGCCTGAAAAACAGCTTTGACGCTGTCATCACACCCAGCGGCCACCAGCTCGTCATTCACCTGAATCAGGAAATCCGCCTGGACAAGGCCCCGGGCGCCCGCCGTCTGGTGCATCGCCGCCAGGCCGTACAGAACGCACGAGGAGAACGCTATGGACTGCAATGAATCCATCCGCCCTGCCCTGCTGGCAGCAGGCTTGGCCGCCCTGCTGGCAGGCTGCTCGGTTACGGGTGAGCGCGAATCGCCGCTGAACGAGGTTACACGCGGCTCGCCCACGGTAGTGGACGTTTACCGTGGCCAGGCCAACAGCCTGGACGCAGCCTCTGCAGACAGCCCGCGCGCGCGGCTGCACGGACAGTCGCTGGCGCGCCCCATCGCCGCAGGCGACGGTGGCACGCAGCGCTACTGGTCGGCGCTGGAACCGATGCGCCAGCGCTTCGCCCGCGTGCCGAATCCCGATCTGGTGATGGTGGTGTACCCGCATCTGGCGCGCGGCAAGTATCCGGTGCCCGGCTACGTGACGGTGTTTCCGATGTACGAGCAGACCCACTATGCCCTGCCGGGCGAAGTGCAGCAAGATCTGATCGAGGCGCGCGCGCTGTACCAGCCTGCTGCGCAAGGCGTGGCATCCACGCGCCATGATCCTTCCATGCCTGCCAGTGGACAGTAAAGGGCGGCTGGCATGACACTGCGCAAGCTTTTTTCGGGCCGCGCACGCGGGCGCTTTTCGTCCGGGCCACTGGGCCAGACCGTAGGCCAGCGCCGCCGCATGGCCATGCGTGCGCCCTCGTTCACGGACATGCTGCCTTACGTTGCCTATGACGCCAGTGAGCAGGTGTTCACGCTCAGGGACGGCTCCACTCTGGGCGCGATGTTCGAGCTGCAGGCCGTGCCCACCGAGGCGCAGGCGTTTGAATACCTGCAGGACCGGGCCAGCAAGGTGCAGGAAGCATTGCAGGCGCTGCCCGAGTCGGATGCCTCGCCCTGGATCGTGCAGTTCTTCTTGAACGACGACCGCAACATCGACGGCCTGGCTGCCCAGCTGGCCGACTACATCCGCGCCACGCATGCGCGCTATCCACAGCGGGCGGCGGCCATCATGGATTCGCCTTTTACGCAGGCCACACTGGCTGAAGTGGCTGCCCACCTGGAGCGCGTGTCGCGTCCTGAAGGGCTGTTCGTGGACACGCAGGTTACCGGCCAGGTCTGGCGCGGTCAGCAGCGGCGCGTGCGCTGCTGTATCTACAAGCGTTTTGCCCACCTGGCTGAAGACCCTGCGCCTCCAGTCGCGCAAGTCGAGGCCGTGGCTGTCACGCTCATGGCGACCCTGAGCGAAGCGGGCGTGCGGGCCAGGCGCTGCAACGGGCGCGACCTGTACGAGTGGCTGCTGCCGTTTTTCAACCGCAAGGCTGACTGGGCACAGAGCGAGGCGCAGCTGCTGCAAAGCGCACCCTATCCGGGTGATGATCCGCAGCAGGCGGGCGGTGCAGGCGCGCCCCTGTTCGGCTGGGATCTGTCGGAGATGCTCAACCTCTCGGAGCCGGTGTCTGATCTGGCGGCAGGGCTGTTTGAGTTCGACGGCGTGCCAGTGAAGGCGCTGGCTCTGCAATCCATGCGCGCCAATCCGCAGATTGGCCATTTTTCTGCAGAGCTGCAAAGCGGCAAGGAAGCGTTCGCGCGTTTTGACCGGCTGCCAGCCGGGTGCATGCTATCAGTGTCCGTGACAGTGCAGCCACAGTACAAACTGGAGCGCCACATCGAGCGCATCCGGGATGCGTCCAGGGCGAAGACGGCGCTCGCGCAGGAGACCTACCGTGAATGCGAACAGGTGCTGCACCGCATGATGGAAGGCGACAAGCTGCTGCCCATGATGGTTGCGCTCTACGTCACGGGACCGACCCGCGAGGCGCTGGAGGCTGCCGTCTCGCAGGCCAACGCCCTGCTGGTGCCCACAGGCCTGCGCTTTATCGACTCGCGCCAGGAGCTGGCGCCGCTGGACGTGTTCATGCGCGCCCTGCCCTTCAATTTCGATCCGGCCTTCGACAACCGCGACCTGCGCCGCACGCGCCTGACCTTCGCCTCGCAGATCGCCGCTCTGCTGCCCGTGTACGGTCGCTCGCGTGGCACGCCGCATCCGAACTTCTGGTTCTGGAACAGAGGCGGCGAGCCGCTGTGGTGCGATCCGCTGAACAAGCACGACCGCAAGAAGAACGCCCACATGCTGGTACTGGGGCCGACCGGGGCTGGCAAGTCGGCCACGCTCAACTATCTGGCAATGATGACGATGGCCATCCACCGCCCGCGCCTGGTCATCGTGGACGCGGGACGCTCGTTCGCGCTGCTGATGGCGTATTTCCGGGAGATGGGTCTGTCCACCCATGCGGTCACGCTCACGAGCGAGGCCGATGTGTCGCTACCGCCATTCGTGCATGCCCTGCGTCTGCTGGATGACCCCGACGTGATGGCCTCCTACCAGGCGGCCGAGAGCCAGGCAGCCATCAATGCGGGCCTGCCTGGCGAGCGGCAGCTGGCGGAGCTGACCCGCCTGCCGGGCGAGGAGTCCCGCGCGCCAGACGCGTCTGGCACGGACGCGCCAGGCGTAGCCCCGCAGGTTTCCGAAGAAGAAGAGGAAGAAACCGCCAAGCGTGATCTGCTGGGCGAAATGCTGATTGCGGCCATCATGATGATCACGGGCGGCGAGGAAGACGAAGTGGCGCGCATGGGGCGCGCCGACCGCTACCTGGTCACGCGCGCCATCATCCGCGCCGCCGCGCGCGCCCGCAGCGAGGCGCGTGCGCACCCGCTCACGCAGGACGTGGCCATTGAGTTGATGGCCATGAACAAGGATGCATCCCTGTCCGCGCCGCGCCAGCTGCGCGCCGAGGAGATGGGCCAATCCATGATGATTTTCACGCAGGCGCTGCGCGGCAAACTCTTCAACCGCTACGGCCAGGACTGGCCAGACGCCGACGTGACGCTGGTGGAGATGGGTACGCTCACCCAGGACGGCTATGCCGACGCGCTGGCCGTGGCCTACACCTCCCTTATCGACTCGGTGCAGTCGCGCGGCGAGCGTTTCCAGGCCGATGACCGGCCCATCGTGTTTCTCACAGACGAGGGCCACCTGATCACGACCAATGAGCTGCTGGGTCCCAAGATTGCCAAGGGCACCAAGATGTGGCGCAAGCTCAACATCTGGTTCTGGCTGGCCACGCAGAATCTCAAGGATTTTCCTGATTCGATGGACCGCGTGCTGTCCATGTGCGAATACTGGATGCTGCTGACAATGGACAAGGCCGAGATTGAGGAGGTGGCGCGCTTTCGCAGCCTTACCGCCGAGCAGCGCCTGATGATGGAATCAGCTCGCAAGGAGCCTCCCAAGTACACCGAAGGCGTGCTGATTTCGGCCAATGGCCAGGTGCTGTTTCGCAACGTGCCGCCTGCTTTGCCGATTGCGCTGGCCATGACCGAAGGCCACGAGAAGGCCCAGCGCAAGCGTCTGATGGAGCAGCACGGCTGCACGGAACTGGAGGCAGCCCGCATGGTGGCGCGGCAGCTGGCACAGGCGCGCATATGAGAGCGAGCGCCGATTTCCTTCTGCTGTCCGCGCGCCTGCTCATCTGCGCCTGCGCCCTGCTGCTGCCTGCGGCGCAGGCGCAGGCGCAGCAAGCCAGCGTCAGCGTCGTGGAAGTTTTTGCCAATTCGGCCATGCACATTACGCCGGAAAACAGCCAGGGCCTGCCCTGGCGGCTGGACATCTACCGTCTGGATGCCCTGCGGCAGATCGAGCGGCAGCTCAGCCAGAACCTGCCTCAGACCGAGGCCGAGGCGATGGCCTGGCTGCGAGCCAACGAAGCGCGCATCCGCCGCGAGGTGCAGCCGCTGGCCGTGCAGGCGGCCAATGGCGTGGCGCTGGCGCACTACTACCGCATCGAGCGCCTGCCCGCCATCGTGATCGACCGCAAGGCGGTGGTCTATGGCACGACCGACGTGCGGGCGGCCGTTGGCCGCTATCTGCAAACGAAACAGGGAGACAGGCCATGAAGCGGACACGGATGCACGCAGCCGCCGCCATGCTGGCAGCGGCGCTGGCCTGGCCCGCCAGCGCGCGGGCGCAAGTCTCGCCCGATATTCTGGGCACAAGCACACCGCAGATCCTGGCAGGCACCGTGGCCGCGTTGCCCAGCTGCGCGGCCTGGCGGCCCGCTGGCATCTGCTTTTGGCTGCGCTGCACGCCGTTTGGCTGTTCCATTGAAACGTCCATCAAGGTCAGCCACTACGTGCCCGACTTGATCGTCAGCAGCTACGGCGATCCGCTCAACCACCCCTGGACGGATATCGGCAAGCCCGTTTCCTCCCTGTTTTCCAAGGCGGGGTCATCACTGATGGGTTCCCTGCTGGACGCCTCGGCCGCCACGGCGCGCGAAAACCAGGAGATCGCCACCTTCAAAAGCGTTGATGCCATCGGCAACCCCGTGGGGCAGCTGGCGGCGCTGGCTGGCGGCGGCGGCTTGTCCATGCCCGCCTCCATCGCCATCCCTACCCCCGAGGAACTGGTGAAGTTTCCGGCCGTGGAGCTGCCGCGCATCCTGCGGCTGTGGGCTACCGTGCCCGCTCAGATGGCCTCCACGATGGCCAACGACGCGCGGGCGCTGGCGCAGAACCCGGCCAGCCTGCTGGCAGGCTTTGCGGATCTGCCGGGGCAGCTCACGTCGATTCAGACGCCCTTCGGAAGCATGGGAGACATGATGAACGGCGGCTTCAATCTCAGCTCCCTGGGCATTGGAGGCTCTGGCGGCAGCTCGGGTTCAGGCAGCGGCGGCAATGGCGGCAGCTTCGGCCTTGCTCCCGGGGCGCTCCAGGAAGCCATTCTGTCCGCATTCGGCGGGCCGGGCGGCGACATGATCTGTCCTGGCGGTTCGCAGCCCTTCAATCTCTACTACCACAGCGATCTGGATTCATGGTTCTGGCGTTCCATGATCCCGCTGGACATGCTCTATCCGCAGGCCTGGATTCCAGGCTTCGGCGAAGTGGGCAATGCGCTCACCAATACCTGGGGCAGCGTGTATCCGCGCACAGGCCATCTGGTGCAGTCACACCCGGCCAAGTCCTCGGCCGTGCTGTCCGCGCGCGTGCACAGCATCGTCAGCCAGCAGGCACAGGCGCACATCTACAAGAAGCTGGAAACACCAGGCGGTTACAAGTATTTCGCGCGTTTTGCCGATCCGCGCTGGCAGCCCGTGCATCCCGTCATGGAAAAAAGCTGCCTGAAGTTTGGCACCAACGACAGCCTCAGTCCGTTTTCCTGGCGCGACTTCAAGACCTCGTCCACCGACGGCTATATCTGGAATATGTGGACACGTTACGAGTGCTGCAAAAGCCGGGGCGCCTTCCTGTTTTCCATCCCGTGAATCCAATCGCCATCAGGAGTTCTTCCATGAAGTCCCATTCGCATCCGCACCGCGCCATCCTGGCCTCCGCCTGTCTGGCCGCCTGCCTGATCGCGCCCGTACACGCCCAGCCCGTAAGCAATTCCACGCTCTACTACCGCATGGGCGGCGGCTCGCCCGGCGGCGCGGCGGCCAATGGCCAGCAAAACGCCATGCATCTGGGGCTGGATGGAGCGCTGCGGCTGAATTACTCGTGCGGCAAGTTCGACGTGGGCCTGTCCTGGAAAACATTGATGAACAGCTTTTCGCGGCTGGGCACGCAGGTAACCAACGCCGTCAAGGCGGGCATTGCCTCCCTGCCGCTGTACATCCTGCAACGCGCACAGCCAGGGCTGTACCAGCTTTTCCAGAACTACAGCCAGAAGGCCGACCTGATGATCGCCGCCTCGCTCAAGACATGCGAGGAAATGGAAGCGCAGATACGGCAGGGCCAGAACCCCTACGAAGACTGGATCAAGCTGGCCAAGGGCGAGGGCTGGAAGCTCAGGGCGCAGGCGCATGGCGATGTGGTGCAGGCCAAGTACGACATGGACAAGAACGAGCTGCCCCACAGGCAGGGTGTGAACTGGGTGTTCGGCAAGCGCGCCGGCGGCGTGTCTTCCGAGCCGCTGCGCCCGATCCGCGATCTCTCGATCGCAGGCTACAACGTCACGCTCAACAAGCCCGCCAATGCGGCGGCCACCACCAGCTACGCCAGCGCCGCCGAAAAAAACACCCGCCTGGTGCGGGCGTTTCCCACGCCACAGGACATGGCCACGTTCACGACCGAGGTGCTGGGTGACAAGCGCATCTACACCTGCTCGCAAGGCAGCGGCGACTGTCCCGCGCCCACAACCGTAACCACGGCCACGGGCCTGGGGCCGAAGTTCGAGGCCGAGTACGACGTGGTGCAGCCCCTGCTCAGCGGCCTGGCCAGTGGCAGCGCCACGAGCGGCAGCGTTTATGCCGATCTCCAAAAGATCGCCGCTCCAGGAATGGCAGTCAGCCCGCAGCTGCTCGCGGCCCTGCGCCGCCTGCCGCCCGATACGCGTGACGTGGCGGTCAACCGTCTCTCGCAGGAGCTGGCCATGCACCGCGTGATTGACAAGGCGCTGGTGGCGCGCGCCGCGCTGCTCACGGGCATGAGCCTGCCGCAGGTGACGGCTGCGGGCGACGCCATGCGCGACACGCAGGCGAGCATCGACCGGCTGACCCACTACATCGACGACCTGATGTACGAGGCGCGCGTCCGCAAGGAGCTGACGTCGCAAACGGCACTGGCGATTATGGGCAGTCAGCTGGCCGCCGACAGCCAGGCCATGCGCGTGCCCGATAGCCTGCCCGCCGATCCAGCTCCGCTGGAAGGTGGGCGCGTGAAGGTTTCTCCCTGAGCTGCTGCCATGCAGAAGAAAACGCGCCAATGGCTGCGCTCGCCCGCCAGCGCGACGGATGAGCGGCTGGCAGCCTTGATGGCCTGTCGGCGCTGAAGAGCAAAAGCGGCCTTGCGGATTTTCACTTCTGGTTCAGCAAGAAGACATTCATTTACCAGCAAGCGGACGGGAAATCAGTCATGCAAATGGACAGTTATCTGGAAATTTTCACGACCATGTATGGATGGGCTTTCGCCAACATCATTGGCGAGGTCATCACGGGCACGGGCCTGGTGGTGGTGCCCTTTGCCGTCATCGTCTTTCGCGGCTGGCTCGAGGCCAAGGAGCAGGGCCTTCAAAGCGCTGGCGTGCTGCCGCTACTCGAGCGCGTGCAAACGCGCCTGATTTCCGCCCTGTTCGTGATGAGCGTGTGCTTTGCCACCACGCCCGTTACTTCGCTGCATCACTCGAACCTGTCGTTTACGCCGCAGGCCACGCCATCGGATCCCAGTCCGCAGACGGCATCACGCAATGGCGGCACGGCTTCCAGCTTCGATGAGGCCATGCGCGACGCTGTCGATGGATCCATGAGCGACAGCGGCAACCTGGCTTTCGTGCCTGCCTGGTGGTACACGGCAATGGCCATTTCCTCAGGCTTCAACAGCGCGGTACGCGCGGGTGTCAAGAATGGCGGCAGCGAGATCCGCATGGTGGAAGACTTGGCGCGCACGATCACCATTGAAGACCCGAAGGTGCTGCAAGCCGTGCAGCGCTTCTACAGCGAATGCTTCATTCCGGCGCGCAGCCGCTATCTGAAGATGGACAAGGCGGGCCTGTCAGCCTCCGGCCAAGCGCTCATATCCGCCGACAACGCGGACTATGGCCCATCTGACGTGGACTGGATGGGCAGCCAGCTGTTCAGGACAGAGCCGGGCTTTTACGCCGACATGCGCAGCTATGCCCCCACGCCCGGCTTTGCCGTGGATTTTGCGCGCGATACGGACTACTACAACCCGGCCAGCGGCCAGGAGCCGCCCCATCCGGGCGTGGTCAATCCTGAATGGGGCAGGCCTACATGCAAGCAGTGGTGGGAGGATCCTGAAAAGGGCGTGCGCCAGCAGATGATTTCGCATTCATCCGGGTGGCAGCGCTTCAACGCAGCCACGCGCCTGAATCTGATATTCAAAAGTGAGGACCTGCGCATCGACGCGATGGCCAAGCTGGCGCAGGCCAAGGCCAATCCTTCCTTCATCGACGAGGAGCGCGTCATCGGCCAGAACTACGACACCACCACGATGATTGGTCGCGTCATCGCCAACGCTGCCAGCACGTTCGGCCTCATTGACGAGGCTTTCAAGGCTTCGCTGGCGGTGGCCCCGCTCATCGTGGGCCTGCCGATGGCGCAGGCGCTGCTGCTCATGGGCCTTTACATGTTCCTGCCCCTGGCCACATTTCTGTCGGGTTTCGATCCGCGCGTGATGTTCTATGGCGCAGTAGCAATCTTCACCGTGAAGTTCTGGGCTGTCATGTGGGTAATCGCCCAGTGGATTGACGCGCGGCTCATCAGCGCCATGTATCCCGGCTCGTCAGGCCAGATCATCCTGCAGGAATTCACCCACGCTGCCAAGGGCGCGCTGCCGCAAGGCTACAAGCGCATGCTGCTCAACATCTTGCTGCTGGGACTGTTCATCGGGCTGCCGCTGATCTGGACGGCCATGATGGGGTGGGTTGGAATCAGAATTAGTGGCGGAATTGATGGATTCTTGAAATCAGCACAAGGAACAGCAACCAATGCAGCCTCAAATGCTTCGACGAAAACAAAAAAGATTGCAAAGACCTAACTAATTAATCTAAATGGACGGTGGAGTTTCCATAATAGATTACATCCTTGTCTGGAAAAGCAGGGTCAGTATTATTTTCGGGCCACGGAGTTCCGTCGGAATAATAACCATGCCTTCCCTCTTCCCACCAATGATTTGTTTCTTCGGAGTCCTGATTCAAAGCAACCGGCGGATGCTTGATCATTTCCCATAATGAATAAGCCGTCACGGAAGCCAGAATCATGAGCACGCGCCAAGCCAGCCTGCCGCCATGCAGTCCAAGCCGTTTCAGATAAGCCATGTTGAATGCCATGTCGCTCTCCTTTTCTGCCTGCCGGTGTCATTCATTTGCGCCGCCGCAGGACACGACGCCCGCCTGCTGGCGAATGTATGCGATTGCCGCCATTGCGACAAGCCTCGCAGGGACCGTGCAGACGGATCTCTCATCAGAAAAAGGAGCGGATTCATGAGCTTGAAAACCCGTTTCGCGCAGGTTTCATCAGGACATCATGCTATGAATACAGGAGCTAAAGACATCTTGTTTCAGGATGCAGGTTCCGGTTTTGGAGAACAAGCGCCATGAACGATCTTGAATCCGCCGCCATGCCGCCAGCCGCCGCGCAGCACCGTCCGGAAAGACGCGTGATCTGGTCGGCCAGCGAAGGGCAGGTGGTCAATGCCGGGGTGTTCATCTGCGCCTTGCTGCTGTGCTGGCTGGTGCTGCCCGTGGGCTACGCGCTTTACCGGTACCTGAAAACTGCCAGCCACGTTTACACGCTGACCGACCAGCGCCTGCTGGAGCAAAGCGGAATTTTCGTTAAGCGGGTGGAGTCGCTGGAGCTTTACCGCGTAATGGATCTTTCGGTGTCCAGCACGCTTTTGCAGACGATGTTCGGGCGTGGCCGCATCACGCTGCAAAGCACGGATGCCAGCTGCCCTACCCTGCTGGTCAATGCCGTGCCCAATGCCATTGGCGTGTCGCAGCTGATCCGCGATGCCGTGGAGGCCTGCCGCACGGCCAAGGGCGTGCGCGCCTTTGACCGCTGAATTCAAGGAGAAACTCTGCATGAAGCATTTGTATTTTTCTTTCCCACGCTGGACCGCCGTTCTCACCGCCTGGCTGGCGCTGCTGGGCAGCAGCGCATGGGCGTCTTCAACCGAGGAAGCCATCCAGGCCAATATCGAGCGATTCACCCAAGGCAGGGTGAAGGTGGATCAGGTCACGGCCACGCCCGCCCGTGGCATCTGGCAGGTGACTTCGGGCAACGAGATCTTCTACGTTGATGACACGGGGCGCTATGGCCTGGTCAATGGCTCGATGGTGGACATGCGCGAACAGAAGGATCTGACGGCGCTGGCGCTGCAAAAGCTCACGGCGGTGCCCTTCGAGAGCCTGCCGCTGCATCTGGCCATGCGCCAGGTGCGCGGCAATGGTCAGCGCAAGATTGCGGTGTTCGAAGACCCCAACTGCCCCATCTGCCGGGCATTCGCCAAGTTCGTTGATCAGATTGACGACGTAACGGTCTATCGCTTCATGTTTCCCGTGATCGCACCGCAATCGCAGCAGGCGGCCCGCATCGCCTGGTGCTCGCCAGACCGTACCGCCGCCTGGGAGGCGGCCATGTCCGGCCAGCCCATGGCGGGCAATGGTGATTGCGACGTGAGCGGGCTGGTGCAGATTCTGCAATTTGGCGAGAGACAGCGCATCCAGAATACGCCGACCGTGTTTCTGGGCGATGGCAGACGCCTGGTGGGTGCTACGCCGCCCGAGCAGTTTCTGGCCGAGCTGGATGCCAGCGCGCGGCCAGGCCGCTGAGGTTCTTATTCAAGGAGAGTGACATGAACAGGATGAAAACATGCCTTCTGGCCTGCGCATTGGGCCTTGCGCTGCTTCCAGTGGCGCAGGCGCAGCAGGAAAAAGTCCGGTTTCCGGCAGGGCTGAAATGGCAGACGATGGCATTGGTGACGTTTGACTATCCTGGCTATCACGAAGGCACGCCCGCGCAGCGGAAGCTGGCAAAAGCAATATGGGCGAAGGAAATTGATTCCATGCCTGTCAATACCCTTTTGAAAGACGGCGGCAAGTATTCCAGTTTCATCCTGCTGTCTGCTTTTGAAGACAGCAGGCATAAATACTTCTTCTCCATATTGAGCGCCGCTGCTGACGCATATGAAAAATGTGAAGACCCACCAAATGGTTCTTCGTCTGACACACCCATGTACAGCAAGTGCCCAATGCGGGTGGTGATAGAGGACAAAGCTACGGGGCAGATGCAAATACAGGATTTTCAGGATTACTGCCATTTGTATGTTGACGATCCTGATGCTCCCGCTTCAAAAAATCACACGGAAATCGCCATTGACGACAAGACCCGGACGGCCTATTTCCGGGTCATCCAGTATGGCAGGCTGGCCCCCGAATGCAACCGGGCCATCCGTCTGCGATGAAGCGGGAGCCTCTCATGCGCCCTCTTGCCCCGCGCGCCTGGCTGCGCGCCCTGATGCTGGCCCTGGTCCTGCTGGCAGCTGCAATGGCCCATGCGCAGCCCAGGAACATTGACAACCGGCAGGTCACGGCCGCCGACGTGGCCGCCGCCATTCGCAACTCGCCCAATGCCAGCGCCTGGCTGCGCGCCAACGCGGACGCCGTGGCCAACCTGGCCATGTTCGAAAGCGGCGGCCGCCTGGGCATCTACAACGGCTCCTGCTGCTTTGGCGTGTTGCAGATGAACAGAACCAATATTCGGCAGATTGCCCGTGTTTCCCCTGAAGTCTTTCGTACCTAGTCACTCCAGGATCAGGTCAATGCCTGGGCGCGGCTGACCACCCAGGCCATGAACAACCAGGTGGTGCGCAGTCTGATTGCGCTGGGCACTTTTGACGGCCGCCGTGTGGATGGCAACCTGGTGCTGGCCTGCGTGCAGATGGGCGTAGGCAACTGCCAGCGCATGATCCGCTCGGGCCGTTGCGACGGCTTTGCCGACCGCAATGGCACGACGATCTGCCACATGGCCGACCGCATTGCCAATGGCGGGGCAGCGCCTTCCGCTCCACCCGGCCCCGCAGACACGGCGCCGGGGTCAACGCCAGGGCATGGCGGCGGCACGCGGCCAGGCGTTTCCCCGGATCTTGGCTGCGTGCGCGATGCCGGCGGCGGCTGCATGTCCATGAGCCAGTCCATGCAGGCTGGCTTCGAGGCAGGCTCGGGCGTGCGCATGGAACGCCTGCGCTCCGTCATCCAGATGCTACTGGCCGCCATCACGTTCCTGGTGGTGGGCAGCGCGATGACCGGCGTCTGGCAGAACTTTGCCAAGGGGGTCATCGCCAAGGTCGACCTGCTGCTTTACATGCAGCGCGGTCTGATCATCGTGGGAATGGTTTTCGTGGCCATGAGCGTTCTTTGAACCGGCCTGCGACTCCGCTGGTTGCGAGGCTGTCATTGACCGCTTCGACGCGCCCCTGCCCATGGATGGGCCTGCGCCGCATCAGAGTTGCCAGGGGTTGATGACTTTCAGCCCGGCAAACAGATACAGACCGGTGTCGCGCGTGGCCACGGCAAAACCATGGACTGCAGCGATGACTGCCATGTAGCCGTCAGCCCTGGGCAGCGTCTGTCCCGCGCTGCGCGCCCTGGATGCAAGTTCGGAGTAGCACCGGCAGCAGGGACATCCAGGGACAGGATGCGACCGTCAAACATGCGGGTCAGCTCATTGAGCGCCTCGCTCAGGACACATTTTTTCGCTTGCCCACCAGCAGGACTGCGATGCCGAGCAGCAGCTCGGCAAGGGCCACGCTGGAAAGATACAGGATGTGCGCGGGCTGTTCGTCCAGCCATCCGGTCACGCCCGGATGCGACGCGGGACGCATGGCTTCGGAGATGACATTGGTGTCCAGCAGGACCATTCAAGCCCCATCGGTTCGGCAGGCTCGCTGATATACGCAGGGCTTCAAGTGCATCACAGTCCGCATGGGTCATCCCAGGCTGCCAAGCGCCTGCCCCATGCGGATGCCACTGTCAGGCATGACGGTATCGGCCAGGATGGAGTGCGCTTCAGCTTCGGTACTGCGCCCATGGCGGGCGGTGCGTACGCGAAGGGCGCGGTGGATCTCGTCGGGAAGGCTTCTGATGGTCAGGACAGCCATGGGAATGCTCCACGTCTTGACGGCAATGCCGCCAAATTCCAGTGACCTTCCCCAGATCCGCAAGCAAGCTTTCATGCCGCCATGCCCCTCTTCCGAGCATGGGATCAATGGCTTGAGCAGTCAGGCGTTCCTATGCGGCTGAAGTAGGCTCCGAACCGCTCGACAAGAGACGGAATGTAGAGAGGCGAAAGCGAGGCCATGCGTTTCAAGGAAGAAGATTGGCTGCGCTCTCCATCAACCGGCGGGTCCTTCAGTTCATCAACGGACAGAACCTTCAGCTTGTGGAACTGGACCATCCAGGGACCCTTCTGCGATCCATCAGGCGCCACCATGGGATGCAGGAAATGCTGCTTCAAGCTGCGGTCATGCTGCATCATGCGCTGCATCCATTTTTTGGCTCTGCCTGACTCTTCCAGCTGGCGCTGCCATTCCTCTGATAAGTCATTGCAGGAAGCCAGCAGGACAGTCTCTACCTTGCCCGGGTTGGCAAGATCGCACCTTGGCGTTACGAGGATCCATGTACCGTTCTGCTGATCAACGAACAGATCTCCCGTTTCCGGGCGCTCCTTCAGCGGTGGCACGAAATAGGCCTCTTCAGGGTGAACTTGTCCATCATTGGCATCCAGAAGGGCGTCATGGACATGGGCCACAATGTGGCGGATCAGTGCCTTGGCCAGTTCTTCCTTGTCGCTGATCTGGCTGTCCCAGGTCTCCCAGCGGGGCCAGATGGACCGGAAGAACATTCTTGCCGTCTGCCCATTGAAGGTGGCCTTTGCCTGTCTCAGGCGCAGCAGCATGTCCTTCTGCTCCGCGAGCCATCTGAATACGGGCGGGATGCCGTCACCCTTGTCGAAGACCCGCACCTGGCGACAGATCTCGTTTCCAGCGTCCCTGAACTCATCAGCACATGCACTCTGCCCAGTATAGATTGCAATGCCTATGGGGTGGGTTTCCAGGATATGGCGGACAAGATCATTTCCCTGGCTGTTGTTCTCGGCTGCTCCCTCGCCGGTTCTGAGCCTGAGATCGACCACGGCTGCGTCGAAGCGATGCAGTTCGAGCATCCGCCTTGCGTCGGGATCGCTGGCAGCCGTCTCCATTTCGATAGTGAATTCATGCTTGCTCTGGTCCGCGTTGTGCAAATCCACTTCGCTCTTCCAATTGCTGATGACATCTTGCTCATCCTCCACCAGCAGAATTTTCAGGGTGCTCATGCTCATTGGTCTTCCGCCCTCCTCATCTCGATCACGAATGTGGTCTCCTCCTCATCCGGATCAAGGGCGACATCGCCCTTGCTGGCGCGCATTGCCTCCCTCGCAATGGCCAGACCGATACCCGAACCTTCTGATTTCAGGGTGAAACCGGGATCAAACAGCCTTGAACGGTATCGCTCATCAATGACCGGCCCATTGTTGGAAATACCCAGTCTCACGTATTTTTTGGCCTGATTGCAGGAAAGTCGCAGCCTTCTGGGCACGTCGGTGCTGATTCCAAGCCAATGAATCGCGTTGTCCAGTATGTTGAGGATGGCTGCCATGAGATCAGACTTGTAGCCGGTTACCATTGCGGGACCGTCACTGGCGCGCTCTACGACGATGCCTGCGTCTGATATCGCGTCTGCGAAGAGCTGGAGACAGTGATGCATTACCTCATCCGCATCAAATACGGTCGGTCGGCCACGTTTCCTTCCCGAAATGGGATCCAGTGACTTGAACAGCCTCGCCATCTGATCGGCGGCCTCGTGAATGGCGCTGGCGGTTTCGGGGAATTTCTGCCTGAACATGTTTCCGAACTGGCTCTGTTCCTCGAGCCTGGATGCGCCCTCAACAAGTCTGCTGGAACATGTATTGATCCTGGAGAGGAAGCGGCGTCCATCATGCAGCACCTGCGTGATAACCAGCCCCAGCGAAGCACGGGATGCCAGCATCTGCTGGTAAGTTTCAAGCTCCGCAATGGCTGTCTTCAGCACCTCCCGGTCACGTTTGAGAGCCTGTTCCACCCTGCCCCTGTGCGGCTGCGGAATCCGGGAAACCGCCCGCTCGGTAGCGCTCAGACTGGCTCCGCCCTTGACCGGCTCCATGCCTGAGTGAGACTTTCTGCTCAGACCAGCCCGGTTCCTGAACTCCTGCCGCATTGGTTCCACGAACGCGAGCACGTCAGAAATCAGCCGGCGGAGCCGATTGAATGCCTCATTGTGTTCCAGGCCCTCCCGGCTGGTTCGCTCCACGAGACCTGACTCAGCTTCCCCGGCAATCCCGACCATGCCCCACACTTGATTCAGTCCCAGCTTGCGCGAGGGATCCTGGACCCGCCTTCGCTCCAGCTCCAGCCAGTCGGTTTCTGCATCGCCATAAGGCCGTATCCGGAATCCGGCCCTGTAGATGCCTATGCCAATGCTTTCATTCAGGATTCTCCTGGCATGCAGGCTACTGACGGATCCCAGGCCAAGCCTGTCGAACAGATCAGCGATGGCATCCTGCTCCCTGTCGTAGATGTTGAGATGAAGGGTCACAGGTCCGCAGGAGGATTCTGCGGATGTCATGGCCGGTGCAGGAATGCTGAGAGGAACTGGCTGCCCCTCTCCCCGCTGATTGATGAAACTGCCCGTGAATGTCCCCTGGGCATCGAAACTGCCTTCAACCCTGTAGTGGTATACCATGCCGAGCGTGAAAGGCCTGATTTCCTGTCTGCGCTCCTCATTTTGCGGCTCATCTCCTGCTTGCGACCCCATCGTTTCGGCAGCTCCGCACACGAGCGGCTGGCCGTCGAATCCATGCACATCCCTGTGAAAAGCGGAAAGATCAAGGAAGATACGGAAACCATCGTCCCGTGATGCGACGGGAGAAACAAGGCGGCGCAGTTCACGCACCAGCGATGCAAGCTGCTTCTCCGTCCATTGATCGCGCAAGTCACGTATTTCCAGCGTGACACCCGTACCCCATGATGGATCCGCAACTTCAGTCTCGGTTTCGATCTCAATCTCGTCAAGATAGGTGACCTGATCGAACAGCCTCCAGTCGAGGCTGATCCTGCAGACTTCCCGGATTCCCGTTGCCGGATGCTCATGCACCGATTTGAGATCAAGCGTTCTCCCCAGCCGCGCGGTAGCAAACCGGCCAACGCCCTTCGCACCGAGCATTACCCGCCCTCCAGGACTTAGCCTTCGCTCAACCTTGTCGTTCGTGGCCGGTTCGAACCATTTGCCCACAACATCTGCAGGTGACATTCCATGACCTGTGTCGACCACTCTGATCAGGCCTCCAGCGGTCCTTTCGTCTCCCTGCCCGAGCACCATTTCTCCAGGAGGCTCAATGGTGATCCGGACTGAAGGTGAGTCAGCGTCATAGGCATTCTTGACCAGTTCTATCAGCGCAGCTTCCGGGCCGCTGATGAGCTGGTCTCCTATGGTTCTTATGATTCGTGCGCGAGGTCTCAGCCTTGCCATATGAAATTCCGGTTCTTGGTGTATCCAGAAGTGGCATTTTCAGATATTCCTCTGTTCCTGTTCCACCGCGAAACTTGGTCATCGGCGATGCGACCTGGTAACCTGGCATCGTCAGAACGACACGATGGAAATGAACGATGAAAACTTTTGTCGACCTGTTTTGCGGTGGTGGGCTTGGAGCGCGTGGAGCCGTGACGGCTGGCCTGCATCCGCTGGTTGCCGTTGATCTCTGGGATATTGCCTGCAAGACCTACAAGGCCAACTTTCCGTCCGCCACGGTTCTCAATGAACGCATCGAGAAAATCGATCCGCTGGCCTATGCAAGGCCGGGGACCGTTGATCTGCTGCTGGCGTCACCCGAATGCACGAACCACTCGGTGGCCAAGGGCGCCGCTCCACGAGATGAAAAGAGCCGCGAGACCGCGATGTACACCGTCCAGTGGATTGCCGCGCTGCAGCCACGCTGGTTCGTGATCGAGAACGTGAAGGAGATGAGGGCCTGGGGGCGATACCAGGAACTGATCGATATGCTCACTGCTTTGGGCTACCAGATGAGGGAGGAGATCATCAATGCCGCCGAATTCGGAGCACCACAGGCACGTGTACGGCTGTTCCTGATTGGAGGATTGAACATGCCTCCGCCACCTATCCGGCCTTCTCCGGGCGCTTCCGGAAAGACGGTCAGGGACATACTTGATCCGGCAGGCACTTGGCCCGAGACCCCGTTATTTGTCGAAGGGCGTGCCGAAACCACCGTCTCCAGAGCCCGGCATGCGATCAAGGCCCTGGGTGCAGAAGCGGAATTCCTGCTCGTGTACTACGGTTCTGGTGGGAAGAAAAGCTGGCAGACCCTTGATCAGCCTCTACGAACCGTGACGACAATTGACCGCTTCGCTCTTGTCCGTCGGCAAGGAGGCAGATATGTGATGCGCATGCTGCAGCCTACGGAACTTGCGCGGGCGATGTCCCTCCCCGATCACCACCATTTCCCGGTGGGGAATCGCAGGGAGAAAGTGAAGCTGTGCGGAAATGGCGTATGTGCCTCAGTGATCGAGAATATCGTCAGATGCCTCCGGGAAGCTAGGGCTGGATACACCACCAGCGCTACTGATCATCCAGTGACTCATATGCTGAATGACCGAATATCGCAGACAGCCTGAGAGATAGCATTGCAGGTTCCCGGGTCTCGCACTCCCAGATTTCCACCACCCGCCAGCCTGCTTGCTCAAGCTCCAGGCGGTTGCGGGCATCACGAGCAACATTGGCCTCGAATTTCTTCAGCCAGAACTCCACCCTTGTCTTCGGCATTGCGGCAAGGCTGCAGTCATGCCGGTGCCAGAAGCATCCATGGACGAAGATTACCGTTCTATGGCGCGGAAAAACCATATCCGGTCGTCCTGGCAGATCACTGACATGCAGCCTGAATCTCAGGCCCATTCGATGGGCAGCAGATCGTACGGCTCTCTCGGGCGCTGTGTTCTTGCTCCCAATAGCCCGCATCATGTTTCTCCTTGTCTCGATCGAAACAGTGTCCACAGTGCATCCTTTCACCCCTTGAACCGGCAGGTCATCAGCCATTCACAATGGCCGTGCCACACTGTTACATTGCCTGAATTCGCCTTTCCCAGGAAGTCCGCGGAATTTGCCTGCCGTACTTTGTCCACTGTCGGTGCTCCGCAACACCTATCACGATACTACTAGGATGCAGAGACCATGCGTTTGGTGCCTAAACGTGTGGCTGAGCTTCAGGGAAGCGCCATGAATGATAGGCTGGCTTCGAGGCAGGCTCGGGCGTGCGCATGGAACGCCTGCGCTCTGTCATCCAGATGCTGCTGGCCGCCATCACGTTCCTGGTGGTGGGCAGCGCGATGACCGGCGTCTGGCAGAACTTTGCCAAGGGGGTCATCGCCAAGGTCGACCTGCTGCTTTACATGCAGCGCGGTCTGATCATCGTGGGAATGGTTTTCGTGGTCATGAGCATTCTTTGAAGAAGAGAGCGCTCTTTGAGCGAAGCCATTTCGCACCCTTGAAGAAGGCAGGGCCCCTCAGTACCCCACATAGATTGGACGGCTGGGCCTGGCGTCTGATTCTTTTTGCTCCCGCAGCCGCTGGCGCCGCAGCTGCCGGGGGTCGGTGTAGTACTGTCCGCGCGGGTGGTGCCATTCGATCAGGTAGCGCAAATGCTCCGGGTCAGGCTTGGCATAGATGGTGGTGGTTTGCAGGTTTCGATGTCCCAGCAGCTGCTGGATGATGGATAGCGCAGCGCCTGCGTGATACAGATGGGTGGCAAATGCGTGCCGCAGCGAGTGCGCCGTCAGCAAAGGCATTCCGGCGGCATCGGCATAGCGCCGGATCAGCGTTCGCAGCACGCGATAGGACAACTGCCCGTTCCGGCCGGCGTCATGCACGAAAAACTGCTCCTGCTGCCGTTTGCCAGCCCTGGCCAGCAACTGCGGTCGCGCGGCTTGCATGTACAGATCCAGCCAGTGCTGGGCTGTTTCGTGATAGACCACCATGCGTTCGACCATGCCTTTGCCTAGAACCCTGACATGGCGGCCCCTAAATCCGCACTGCACGTCGAGCACATGCAAGCCCAGCAGCTCGCTGGCGCGCAGGCCACAGGCATAAAGCATTTCCAGCATGGCCCGGTCGCGGATGCCGTGCAGCGTGCGCACGTCAGGCTGCTCCAGCAGGCGCTCTACAGCCTGCTGGCTTGGCGTGAAGCGCGGCATCTGCCACGGACGACAAATAGGCTGGGAAACGAGCGTCCAGGGATTGGCTTCGATCAACTCCATCCGCAGCGCCCATCCATACAGCCGCCTCAAGACCCATGCGCGTTTGATCACGGTGGAGTGCGCCTACACGGAAATCGCTCGCAGCCATTCGCGCACGTGTACGACCGTGACCTGCCGCCAATCCAGTCGGTTGCCTGCCAGCCACCGCTGCCAGCGGGCCAGTTCGTAATGCACGCATGCAACGCTGGCAGGTAGCAGCCATCCATCAATTTCCATGGAACAGAACAGCCCCCATCCTGGAGGGTAATGCCTGGTCTTGGTCATGTTTTCTATACGTATTGATATTGATGAATATTTTTATGTATTTGAACAGCTATTTGCAGTGCATGAAAAACAAACAGCGCTTGCTGTGCAGCGTGGTGGGTTCTAAAAGGAAAAAAAACCACCCTGCGCGCGAGCGCCGGGTGGTTTTCGCATGAAGCAGGGACGTTCATTCCTGCAACAGCTTTCTGGCGAGGGCCATTTCCAGGCTGTCGCCTGCATCGTCATTGAGCACGCCCAGACCTGTGTCAGGCATGTCTCCCGACGTGGACTGCGCGACAGCGATTTTCTTGGCCATGAGCCTGAGACATTCCATCTGGCTGGAGCCAGCGTAACCCAGGTAGAGCACCTTCACCGGCTGTTTCTGGCCGATGCGCCATGAACGGCGTGCGGCCTGCTGCACGGTGTAGACGTTGTAGCCCGATTGCATGAACACAATTGTTGGGAACTCCAGCAAGTCCAGGCCGGTTTTCACCAGCTCGGGATTGCAGATCAGCACGTCAATGCCGCGCTCTACCTGGTCGGCCACCCAATCCTCGCGGCGGGCAGCATCCACGCTGGCCCGCAGTACGGCTACTTTCAAGCCCTGATGCTCCAGCAGAGCCTTCAGGCGGGCCGTGGTATCGCGTGCGCCAGAGTAGATGGAATAGGCCAGAACCCTACGACCCTGCGCTTTTTCCTGCTGGCAGATACGCAGCAGCTCAGCCTCCTTGGGAGCGGCCTGGTCGTCTGCGAACACGGGCGGCTGGATCAGCAGGGGCTGTCTTGAGCGTGGATGTAGCACAGTTTCAGCGCGGAAGCAGCAGTCTGGCCAGGCCAGCAGCACGTTCATGACCACGCCCAGCAGACTGCTGTCCTTGCGGGCCATCGCCTGCCTGAGCTCGCCAATCAGGCTCGCCTGCATCCGGGCATAGGCACTGCCTTGCTCTTCTGTCATGGCTATATCGATAAAGCGCTCCTCAATGGGCGGCAGCACCTTCTGTCCAACGTCGCGCAACTTCAGGAACACCGTCATGGGCAGCACGTAGCGCATGATGCCCACAGGGCCGAAGCCTGGGGCCTTGCTGGTACGCACGCTCATTTGTTTTCCATTGGCCGTGCGGTGCGATGGGCCGCTGCGCTCTTTGTAGATGTCCTTGAGCACACCATGCTCACGCATGAAAGCCATCGCCGCCGCGCCCATTGAGCCGTTGCGGCCGGGTCTGAAGCCGTCTTCGATCATGCGGGATGGATTGATACGCCACAAAAGATGGAACAGATCATCAGCGTAGCCGCCCATCAGGGTGCCCGTCAGCAACAGGGTCTTGGCGCACTGGCTGGCCAGCACGCCCATCGCCTGTCCCTGGGCTGAACCCTCGTTTTTGTACTCGTGTCCCTCGTCCACCACCAGCAGGCCGAAAGTGTTGCGGGGCAGGTATCGCTTTATGAACTCGCTCGGCTGGTAGCCGCCTTCGCCAACGCTGAACTCAAAGCTGGCCAAGGATCGCTCCATGCGTGCAGCCTGTCGGTCACTGAAAACCAGGTCGCCGTTTTCATCCATGAGGTTGAGGAACTCGTAGACGTTGTCCTCCAGCATGGTTCCCAGCATCTGCTCACCAAAGGCGGCCAGCAGCTTGCAGGCCGTTTTCTCGCCAATGGTGGGCATTTGCTTGAGTGCCCCCAGCACCAGATCATGCATGGATTCAATGGACTTGCCGCTTCGCATCAGAGTCCAGAGACTGCCAGCGCAGCGTGCGCACTTCAAGCGACGCTCGCCCAGAACGCTGGCTGCAGCTTCTATGGCCAGCGGCACTGAATGGCCCTCGGCATCCTCACGAACGACAGGCGAAAAACAGCACGGGCAAGCCGCTACTTGGAATATCTGCCCGTCATCGGCTTGCAAACGCCGCCTCACGAAGGCCGGTCTCCAGTGAAAGCCCATGCGCATGCGCACACGGCCGAGCACGAAGAATTCCGGGCGCACCGTTTTCAGGCCCAGCGTCTCGCGCAGCATGAGCAGCTTGCGCAGGGTGTCCGGACCATTGAGTACCCAGACCTTGGCCTGGGGCACGGTGTCCAGGATTTCGCGCCGCCACTTGTAAACCAGGTGCGGTGGCGAGATCACCAGCGTGCGCGGGTGGGTTTCATGCATCACGGCGGCCGCGCAAATAGCCATCATGGTTTTGCCTGTGCCCATTTCCGCGTTGATGATGGCCGCCGGCTGCCTTTCGTCAACCAGCAGCTTGACGACGGCATGCACCGCATCAGCCTGGGCCTTGAAAGGGCGGCGCTTGAGGCCATCAAGCACCGCCTGACGCGCTTGCCAGACGCGGCTGCCCTCTTCGCGTGCCGGGTCATAAACGGGCGGGTTCTGCATGCGCACTTGCCCCAGCAGGCCGTCGCCGAATTCGTCAATGAACGCGGGCAGCGCCATGACTTCGTCGAAGGCGCAGGACAGCTGGCCGGGTTGCACGTCATCGTGGTTGTTTGCCCCATTCAAGTCGGGGTTTGCCACGTCGTCGGCCGCTTGCGCAGCCGGGGTTTCAATGGTTTCTGCGATTTGCATGGTGGTTCTCCTTGCGGTTGAAAAAATGCGGAGAACCAGCGCGGGGCCGGATCCCCGCAATGGGTTGAAAAAAAGATGCGCGCATGCCGCCAAGCGTGCTATCGAAAAGGCACGCGGCGAGTGCTTGCGCAACCTGTTGATTTGAAAGGGTGTGCTATAAATTCGATAGCAACAATCCCTTTGTTTGAAAGCGCATTGTGCTATTAAATTAATAGCAAAAGCAGGCACGCGGATGCCATGACGAAATGCCTTGCGAAATCACTCCAGCCGCAACCTGCCTTCGCGCACGCCGCAGCTGATGAAGCGGGTGAAGTGCTCCGTCAGACTGACGCGCATGGCCTGCACCGGCCCCAGGGCCGGATACAGGCGGCTGCCTGCCAGTTGCATGGCGCCCTTTTCCTGGCACCACTCGATGACGGGCTGGTGCCAGTGATCGAGCAGCGCCACGGGCGAGAGGCTGTTGATGAGCCGCCAGGCGCACTCTCGCAGCAGCGCGTCGGCATCTTGCGCATGAGCGCCAGATGCATGGTGCAGCGCCCAGCCGATGCGATTGACGCGATCGGGCGTTTGCAGAGCTGCGTCAAAGAGCCACATGTGGCTGATGGGGCCGAACAGGTTCTGCCGGGGCAGCCTGCTGGTGCGTTTGCTCAGGCGCTGCACATCGCCCACTTCGGTGCGGTGGCGCGTGCCATCCGGAGCCAACAGGTGAAAGCGCTTGATGCCGCGCTCGCCGGCGCTCAGCTCGCAAGCCGCCAGCAGCTGCATCAGCGAGCCGTCGCGGCCGTAGATGGACAGGAACATGAAGCGGCCTTCGTCATCGCGCAGGCACGCATCCGCCCACACTTCGGGGAATTCCTCAATGCGATACATGGTGTGTTTCCTCTGTCAGACAGAAGCAGCCATGCCGCAGCCCGAAGGGCCTTGGCACGGCCCTCCAGGGGGTTGAAAAATCAGTCAGTCATACAACGCGTCCAGATCAAGTGCCACAACGTCGCCCACGCTGGCGCGCAAATTGCGCAAGGCCAGGAGCACGTCTTGCACATGCTGGCCACAGCGATCGACGGCACTGGGACCGGCTTGCAGCGCGGCGTAAAGCTTCTGAACCGCTTGCAGCAGCAGCTCGCCATGCTCGGCGGGCGTGTAGAGATGGATGCCTTTGGCCGCCAGCAAGGCTTCCAGCGCTTTGCTGGGCAGCAAGATATCTTGCTGACCAATGCGCACTTGCCTGACTGGCAGGCGCAAGCAACCGACATCATCGACGCGGGTTCCGACGCTGATGCCCACGCGATTGGCACCTTCGTAGCCTTGCGTGTCGTAATCGACCGCAAGAAAGACCGGTTCGGGCGCGTCATGTGGCCAGTTTTGCAGCAGGATTTCCTGCGCTCCACCGCTATTGAGAACGATAGCAGCCAGAACCTGCACCGGCTTGTTGGCAAGCACATGGCCGGTGGCGTTGTTGAACGAGGAATTGAACATGGTTTTCTCCTTGAAAAGAGAAAGGCCATGCCACGGCCCGAAGGGCAGGCATGACCCTTCGGGGTGGTGAATGAAAGCGGCAGGCGGCAAGACCCGCACTCAGAACACGGCTGACGGAGGCAGCTGCTGGTAGTAGGCAGAAGCTTCAGCGCGAAGCTGATCGACCAGGCCGAGCGCCTGGACGTGCTGCGCAATGACGACTTTTTCCGTCACGCGCTTGGGGTGCGAGACGGCCAGATTCCTGGCAAAGTCGCCCCCTTTGCCAAAGAGGATCGTCTTGTGGGACAGGCTGCCCTTGGTCCACGGCGACCAGATGGTCGCGCGCGTTTCCAGGCCTGGTGAGCCATACAGCCTGCGGGCCGTGCGGATGTGCAGCTGGCGGCCATCATCAATTTCGATAACGGTTTTGGCATTCCAGCCGTTTTGGTCGCGGCAGTAGATGGTTTGCATGGATGGATCTCCTTGAAAAAATGCCGGAGACCCATCCCCTGCCGGGAATGCGTTCCCCGGCGGGTTGATGAAAAAAAGATAAATACCCGACAGCTTTCGCCGCCTGACGCGCTTTCAGGGTTGAGTACGCCTTGAAACCATTCTTTGGTTTTGAACAGAAGGTTTCCCCAAATCGCTTTTTGGCTCGAAGCGGCTTGGGGAACCCTTCTGCAAGGGTTCCTGGCCCCGACTGGCAGGGCAAATGGGCTGGAAGCTTTTTCAGGCTCCGGCAGATGGGGCAGGCTCAACCGACAGGCGCATGCCTACGGCAGCAAGCACCGCCAGCAGGGTGTTGAGCGTGGGGTTGCCCTTGGGAGACAACGCACGGTAGAGGGCTTCGCGGCTGATGCCTGCTTCCTGGGCGATTTTTCCCAGGCCGCCATAGGCTTGCGCCACGTCGCGAATGGCGATCAGGCCGACGGCGCGCTCCTGCGGGTTATCCAGCGAAACAAATGCTTCGCGTAAGTACTCAACCGCAAATTCGCGGTCACTTTGCAGTTCCCGTATCAGGCATTCACGATGAGGAACGCACATCTTGTATTGCGTCATGATTTTTGACCTTTCTTCCATTTGGCCCAGTATTGCCGGGCCAATTGAATATCACGTGCCTGGCTGCTTTTGTCGCCGCCGCAAAGCAGCACCACCACAACCTGGCCATGCCGAGCGTAGTAGACGCGGTAGCCTGCGCCGACGTGCACCCGTAGTTCATTGACACCTTCCATGACTGAAGAGCTGTCACCAAAGTTGCCAAGCTCCATATAAGTAAGTCGCTTGATGATTT
>ERZ773077.40-NODE-40-length-81341-cov-9.025785_pt1 | contig 81341 bp, 71 predicted proteins | sample MGYA00580612_ERZ773077 | MGnify/ENA primary metagenome ERZ773077 (study PRJEB29015, sample SAMEA2737971) | human oral metagenome | biome: human oral; feature: human-associated habitat; material: dental | place: China | collected 2021 ...
ATCCGAAAGGAAAACCATGCAGACCCTCCTGGAAATCAACGGTTCGCTCAACATGCTCGGCTACGCGATCGCCACCATCGCCCCGGCCCTGGGCGTCGCCTGGATCTTTGCGTCCGTCATCAACGGCACCGCCCGCCAGCCTGAGGCCCGGGGTGCCATGATGAGCACCGCCTTCATCGGCTTTGCCGTGGTTGAGGCGCTCGCCATCATCGCCATCGCTCTCGCCTTCGTCCTGAAGTAAGGATCAGCGTGGTCCCCGTACCTGGGGCGTTGCTTGAGTCTGGGATTGATCTCGGACCCCTTCTGCCCCATCACCTTTCTGAGGTCGTCGTCGGCATTATCTTGATGCTGCTGGTGTTCCTCGTCATGTGGAAGGTCGTCGTTCCTGCCTTCGAGAAGCTCTACGATGAGCGCTACCAGCGAATCGAGGGTGGCATCCGCCGAGCCGAGCAGGCTGAGGCCAAGGCGGAGGAGGCCTTGGCTGAATACAACGACCAGCTGAACTCCGCACGCGAGGAGGCCGCCCGCATCCGTGAGGAAGCCAAGACAGCCGGAGCCCAGCTGCTCGCTGAGGCACGAGAGAGGGCCTCCAGGGAATCTGATCGGATTCTTGCGGCGGGACGTGCCCAGCTGGAGGCTGAGCGTGCGCAGCTGATGACGGAGCTGCGCGGTGAGATCGGTGGTCTCGCCACCACACTCGCCGGCAAGATCGTCGGTGAGTCCCTGGCGGATGACGAGCGCGCCAACCGCACAGTCGACCGGTTCCTGGACGAGCTCGAAGCGGCAGCGCGATGAAATCCCGCGACGCAGCCCTCAGGTCCTTCGACTCGGCTGCCGACGCCACCACTGTGGACGAGGCAGCCGCTGACGAGCTGTTCGCGGTGGTCGATCTGTTGGAGGTGCAGCCTCCGCTGAGGCGCGCTCTCTCTGATCCGTCGGCGGGTGCTGTTGATCGCCGAGCTTTGGCGGGACGAGTCTTCGGCGGGAGGATCAGCGCCACGGCGCTGGCGATCGTCACCGAGGCCTCCGGCCAGCCCTGGCCCGGAGGACACACCATGATTGAGGCCATTGAACGGCAGGGAGTCCGAGGTCTGCTGCGCGTCGCCAGGGAGCAGGGTGTTCTGGAGCGTGTCCAGGAGGAGCTGCACCAGTTCGCCACCATTATCGAGGGCAATCCCGAACTCGCTGATGCGTTGCGCAACCGTGGTCGCTCGTTGACAGATCGTCGGGCACTGATCGCGAGGCTCATCGGCGGCAAGACCAGCCCCATCACGGAACGCCTTGCCTCACGAGCCGCCGCAGCCAGGGCCCGTACGGTCCCCCTGACCCTGGCCAGCTACCTGGGGCTCTCCGCCGAGCTTGAAAGTGAGCAGATAGCTCACGTCACCGTGGCAAGGCCGCTAGACGATACTCGGCTGGCCAGGCTGCGCAGAGCGCTGGAGGCGCAGGTCGGGGGCAAGGTGTTCCTGCAGATTGAGGTGGACCCTGAAGTCCTCGGCGGCATGAATGTCGCCCTCGGGCCAGAAGTATTCGAATCAACCGTGGCCGGGCGGCTCAATGAAGCCCGTCGGCTCCTGAACTGACACATGAAGCGAAAGTAGGACGCAATGGCTGAACTCACCATCAGTCCGGATGAGATCCGCAGTGCGCTTGACGAGTTCGTCTCGTCGTATCAGCCTGCGGCTGCCAGCAAGACCGAGGTTGGCGTGGTCGTGACCTCTGGCGATGGCATTGCGCGCGTCGAGGGCCTTCCCTCGGCGATGGCGAACGAACTGCTGCGTTTTGAGAACGGGACCATGGGCATCGCCCTGAACCTGGATGAGCGGGAGATCGGTGTGGTGGTCCTCGGGGACTCCGAGGGCATCGACGAGGGATCTGTCGTGCATGGCACGGGGGAGGTGCTCTCCGTTCCCGTCGGTGACGGCTACCTCGGACGAGTTGTCGACGCCATGGGAAACCCCATTGATGGGCTCGGTGAGATCAAGGACCTGGAGGGACGACGTGCCTTGGAGCTTCAGGCCGCTGGGGTGATGGACCGGCAGGAGGTTCGAGAACCCCTCCAAACTGGGCTCAAGGCCATCGACGCCATGACCCCCATCGGGCGTGGCCAGAGGCAGCTGATTATTGGCGATCGCAAGACTGGCAAGACCGCCATCGCCATCGACACCATCATCAACCAGAAGGCGAACTGGGAATCTGGGGATCCGAGGAAGCAGGTGCGCTGCATCTACGTGGCCATAGGCCAGAAGGGGTCGACGGTTGCCGAGGTGCGTGGCACGCTGGAGGCTGCTGGGGCCCTGGAGTACACCACAATCGTCCATGCTCCAGCTTCAGATCCGGCCGGTTACAAGTACATCGCCCCCTACGCCGGGTCTGCCATCGGCCAACACTGGATGTATCAGGGCAAGCACGTCCTGATCATCTTCGATGACCTGACGAAGCAGGCCGAGGCATACAGGGCGATGTCGTTGCTGCTTCGTCGGCCTCCGGGCCGTGAGGCCTACCCGGGCGACGTCTTCTACCTCCATTCGAGGCTTTTGGAGCGCTGCGCGAAACTTTCCGATGAACTGGGAGGTGGTTCCATGACCGGACTGCCGATCATTGAGACCAAGGCGAATGATGTGTCGGCCTACATTCCGACCAACGTGATCTCCATCACCGACGGGCAGATCTTCCTGCAGTCGGACCTGTTCAACGCGAACCAGCGACCAGCCATCGACGTCGGAATCTCCGTCTCGCGGGTTGGTGGTGCCGCTCAGGTCAAGGCCATGAAGTCGGTCGCAGGTTCCTTGAAGATCAACCTCGCGCAGTACCGTGACATGCAGGCTTTCGCGATGTTCGCCTCTGATCTGGATGCCGCATCCCGGCAGCAGCTGGATCGGGGGGCTCGCCTCGTTGAGCTTCTGCGCCAGGGGCAGTATGCGCCCTATCCGGTCGAGGACCAGGTCATCTCCGTGTGGGCTGGGGTGCAGGGACACTTCGACGATGTTCCCGTCGAGGATGTCCTGCGCTTCGAGCAGGAGTTCCTGGAATACCTGAGGCACAGCACGGGGATCCTGGGCGAGATCGCCGACACCAAGCTGTTCGGGGATGATCTGAAGGAGGCGACCGTCAAGGCACTGGGTGAGTTCAAGCAGGTATTCCGCACCGTAGATGGCAAACTCCTTGACGAGAATGAAGAACACGGACCGCTGGATGACGGAGCCATCAATCAGGAGACGATCATCCGCCAGAAGCGGGGTTGATGCCCGATGGGTAGCAGTCTGCGGGAACTCAGGCAGCGACGGAACTCTGTCGCCACCACCAAGAAGATCACTCGCGCCATGGAGCTGATAGCGGCCTCCCGCATCGTCAAAGCACAGCAGACGGTCCGGGAGGCAACTCCCTATGCCTCGGCTCTGGTGCATGCGGTATCCGCTCTCGCCACCTACTCCCACACGCTTGAACATCCTTTGCTCAAGGACGTCTCCCCGCCTAGGCGGTCGGCGATCCTCCTGATCACCGGGGACCGAGGGCTGGCAGGGGCCTATTCCGCCAACGTCATCAAAGTTGCGGAGCAACTGCAATCCCGGCTTGCCGTTGAAAACCAGGAGTTCCTGGTCTACGTGACGGGTAACAAGGGCGTCTCCTACTACGACTTCCGGAACCGCCCGATTGAGCAGAGCTGGACGGGGTTCTCGATAGCCCCGCAATACTCACACGCCAAGGAGATAGCCGACGTACTGATCAACCGGTTCCTGCTTCCCCATGAGGAGGGCGGTGTGGATCAGCTCCATATCGTCGCGACGAGCTTCAAGTCGATGCTCGTCCAGGAGGCGGTGGCGCTGCGGATGCTGCCGCTCGTCGTGGAGGAGTCAGATGAGCCACACAGCGACGAGAGCATACTGCCGCATTACGCCTTTGAGCCGAGTCCTGAAGTCGTACTGGACCAGGTGCTGCCAATGTACGTTGCCAACCGCATCCATGCCCTGCTGCTGCAATCGGCCGCCTCAGAACTGGCGAGCCGGCAACGCGCCATGAAATCAGCCACGGACAATGCACAGCAGCTGATCGAGCGCCTGACCCGTGAGGCCAACCAGGCCCGCCAGGCTGAGATCACCCAGGAAATCTCTGAAATCGTCGGTGGTGCCGCGGCGCTCGCCGAATCAGCCGGAAACGAATGAGGTAATACATGACTGCCACAGCAGATTCAACCACGGCGGTCGGCATCGGCCGCGTTGCCCGGGTCATCGGCCCGGTCGTTGATGTCGAGTTCGCGGCTGACCAGATCCCTGAGATCGGCAACGCCCTGCTTGTTGAGACCGAGGTCATGGGGGACAAGCGCACCATGACCATGGAGACCGCGCTCCATGTCGGAGACAACCTGGTGCGTGCGATCGCCCTGAAGCCCACTGATGGCATGCGTCGTGGTGCCGAGGTCAGGGACACCGGCGCGCCGATCTCTGTGCCCGTGGGTGACATCACCAAGGGGCATGTCTGGAATGTGACCGGTGATGTGCTGAACGTCGACCCGTCGTCGATCGAGATCACGGAGCGTTGGCCCATCCATCGGCCCGCCCCGCAGTTTGACGCCCTGGAGTCTCGCACTGAGATGCTGGAGACCGGCATCAAGGTCCTTGACCTGCTCACCCCATACGTCAAGGGCGGCAAGATCGGTCTGTTCGGTGGCGCGGGTGTCGGAAAGACGGTGCTGATCCAGGAGATGATCTACCGGATCGCCCACAACTTCGGAGGCACCTCGGTGTTCGCTGGCGTCGGAGAGCGCACACGTGAGGGCAATGACCTCATTCATGAGATGGAGGAGGCCGGGGTCCTGAAGGACACCGCCTTGGTTTTCGGCCAAATGGATGAGCCGCCGGGTACCCGCCTGCGGGTTGCGCTGTCTGCGCTGACCATGGCGGAATACTTCCGTGATGTGCAGAACCAGGATGTGCTGCTGTTCATCGACAACATCTTCAGGTTCACCCAGGCCGGTTCTGAGGTGTCCACCCTGCTCGGTCGGATGCCCTCAGCCGTGGGATACCAGCCGAACCTCGCTGACGAGATGGGCCAGCTGCAGGAGCGCATCACATCGACCAAGGGACACTCCATCACATCGATGCAGGCCATCTACGTTCCTGCCGACGACTACACGGATCCGGCACCCGCGACGACCTTCGCGCATCTGGACGCAACCACCGAGCTGAGCCGTGAGATCGCCTCGCGCGGCCTCTACCCTGCGGTGGATCCCCTGACGTCTTCCTCCCGCATCCTTGATCCGCAATACATCGGTCAGGAGCATTACGACACCGCGGTTCAGGTGAAGCAGATTCTGCAGCGGAACAAGGAACTGCAGGACATCATCGCGATCCTGGGCATTGATGAGCTTTCGGAGGAGGACAAGATCACGGTGAACCGGGCCCGCCGGATCCAGCAGTTCCTCAGCCAGAACACCTACATGGCGGAGAAGTTCACCAATATCCCAGGCTCCACTGTGCCGCTGACGGACACCATTGAGGGGTTCGCGATGATCTGCCGCGGTGACGTCGATCACGTGGCGGAGCAGGCGTTCTTCAACGTCGGCGGTATGGAGGATGTCTTCGAGAACTGGAACAAGATGCAGAAGGATTTGTGACTGTGGGACATGAGCCGCTGAAGCTGGAGGTCGTCTCAGCAGCCAAGATGGTCTGGGAGGGGGAGGCGCTCAATGTCATCGCCCGCACGAGTGAGGGGGACATCGGCATCCTCCCAGGTCATGAGCCAATGATGGCGGCGCTGGTGCCCTGCATGGTTGAGATCGTCTCGTCCGATGGCCGCACTGAGATCCTGGCCATCGACGGCGGACTGCTGGCCGTGGCGCAGGGGCATGTGAGGGTGCTCAGCCATGAAGTCCAGTTCGCGGAGGAGATCACCCTGGATGTTGCCCGGAAGGCAGCTCATGACCTTCGGCGTCTGCGAAGTCAGGGTGAGGCCACCGATGAGCAGATCCATCGGCTGCACATCCTCAATGCCCAGATCAGGGCAGGGGAGCGCTACCAGCAGCAGAGGAGTTAGGAGCCCGTCAGATCGGTGGCCCTCGGATGCGGTTTACCGCACCACATACCTCATCGGTGGAGTGTCTTCCCAGGGCCTCTCCGACCAGCAGGAGTGTCCTCAACTCGTCAGATGCCCTACCAGCCGCTATGTTTTGTTTATGGGTTGGCTGACAACTTCGGTGATTTTAGCCGTGTGCGTCTGTCTGCTGCCCTTCGCCTTGCTCTATGCTCGCCGCCGCTGGCTCACTCGCCAGGGCGGTCTTTTTGATTGCGCACATCGTATGCGCGATGCGGGTCCCGGAGTGGGATGGGTGCTTGGGTTTGCCCGCTACAGGGACAACAGACTCGACTGGTACCGTGCGTTCTCGCTTGCTCTGCGACCCAGCCGGTCCTTCAGCAGGGCCACCACCGTATGGCAGAGGCGACGACCAGCCACCGCACTGGAGGCTGTCGTGCTGTTCGACGAGTCCCACATCGTCACGATCTCAGACCGTTTTACCGGACACGAGCACAACCTCGCCATGAGCTTGGACAACGTCATGGCGCTGATGGCATGGCTGGAGTCCGCCCCACCCGGCAGTCACTATCCCCCGAGGAGCGCCGGGTCCCCCTGAGCTGGGTGGCTGCTATCTCCGTTCGGGTGCCTCACGATCAGTGCCGGGCACCCACAGCACCTCGCCTTCCTGCCCAGCCGCTGTGCGGCACATGTTGAATAGCAGATCGCTCAGGCGATTCAGATAGGTGACTGCCAAGAGGTTGACACCGCCTTCACCGCGTTCCTCGGAGGGATCTGTGCCGAACGCCTCGACAGCCCGCCAAGCCGTTCGCTCTGCGCGGCGGCAGACCGTCCGCGCGACGTGGAGTTGCGCCGCCGATGGGCTGCCGCCGGGGAGGATGAAGGAACGAAGATTCGGGAGCTCGGCGCCCAGCTCGTCACACCAGGCCTCCAAGCGATCTATTGATGCCTGTTCGATCCGCAGGGGTGGATAGGGGGGATTCGGATGCTTCGGAGTGCTGAGATCAGCGCCAACGTCGAACAGCTCGTTTCGGATGAGCCTCAGCATCTCCACGACCCGTTCAGGCAGGCCGCCGAGGGCCACGGCCAAAGCCAGCACTGAGTTTGTCTCGTCGACTGCGCCATAGGCCTCAACGCGCCAATCAGTCTTGGAGACCTGGGAATTGTCACTCAGCCGGGTGGTCCCCGCGTCTCCGGTGCGGGTGTAGATACGGGTCAAGTTCACCATGGACCAAGTCTAATGTCGCGATGCAGCCGAGAGCCTTCGGCCTGGTCGCCTCCATGGCGTGCTCATCCACCGTGGTGCCCCTCCTATCCGCCGATCCTTCGGGAGGAGAGACGCTGCTGTTCAGGGCTTTGGGGGCAAACGGCATAAGATTGCCCCGTGTCAGTCAAGAGGTTTGTGCCCATCGTCGCTACCGCTTTGCTCCTTCTGGGATGCGGCGATGCGAATCAGTCAGCTTCGCAGGATGGATCGGCGGGATCGGAGTCCGAGGGGGTTCAACGTGCCGGAACCTGCAGCTATCCACCGGACGGTGAACCCGCCAAGCCTGTGGATCCCCCCAGCACTCAGGATGTGCTGAACACCGGGGAGGCAAGCGCCACGCTGCATATGACCGCGGGGGACGTTGCAATCACCATGGACCGTGGCGCCACGCCATGCACAACCAACTCATTCCTATCGCTGGTGCAGCAAGGCTGGCTGGATGACACCAGATGCCATCGGCTCACCGACCAGGGCATTTTTGTGCTGCAATGCGGTGATCCCTCCGGGACAGGTATGGGCGGCCCTGGGTATACCGTTCCCGACGAATTGAGCCCACTGACCACCGGGCTCGAGGCGAGTGGGGCAGGCGGGGTGATCTATCCGCGAGGCACCGTGGCCATGGCGAATACAGGCCATCCGAACACAGGGGGATCGCAGTTCTTCATCGTGTGGGATGACTCGCAGCTGCCTCCCTCTTACACCGTCTTCGGGAAGGTCGATGACACAGGTCTGGCGGTTGTACAGGGCATCGCCTCTCAGGGGGTCGATGCAGAAGATGGTACGAGCCCCATAGCGGAGGCGTTGATCACCTCAGTCAGTCTGGGATAGTCCCGCTCACGCCGAGTCCAGAAACTCACTGCACAGTGTCACGAAGGCCTCCGGATCATCAGCATGCACCCAATGACCAGCCCGTTTCAAGGTGATCGTCAGGGCGCGGGGAAACAAGGCCTTCATCGCGGCAGTGTGCTCCGGCAGGACGTAGGAGGACAATTTGCCCGCCACCCACCAGACGGGGCCTTCGTATGTTCCGTCGCAGTGCGGCCACCCCCCGATCACCCTGAGCGAGTCACCGAGCAGATCCAGATTCATCCGCCAAGCCCATGAACCGCCGAGGCGACGCAGATTCTGCAGTAGGAATCCCCGGACCTGAGGGTCTGGTATGGAATCGGCAAGGATCTCGCTCGCCTGGGTGCGGCTGGTGAGATGCTCCAAGTCGAGACTTTGCATAGCGGACACCAGGGGGGCGAAGCGCGTAGGCCCGTCGCTGGCGGCGGGGGAGATGTCGACCACCATCAGACGGTCCACAAGCTGAGGTTGGCTCAGCGCGATCCGCATGGCGAGCTTGCCGCCGAGCGAATGACCGATCAGAGCGATGGGGGAATCGAATGTCTTCTCCAGCCAGTGAGAGAGGTGACCAGCCTGACCTTCCAGAGAGAACCCGACCGTCCATGAGGAGTCCCCATGATTTGGAAGGTCCACCAGATGGCAGGTGGCCTTCTCGGCGATCCCGTGTGCGATCCGAGTGAAGTTTTTTCCCTGGCCGAACAACCCATGCAGAAATACCACCTGGGCCGGCCCATCGCCGATGGAGATTGAGTGGATCATCGCTGCTGCCTCCAACAGTGCTGGTGCCAGTGACGACGTTGTTCCACACCTGACTCGAAACCGAGGCTTGGCTCCTCAGGCCATGCGACCACATGGGTGGTGCCAGGACGGATGGGACTGTTGCAGCAAGGACAGGTGTAATGCTTCACGGCTCGATCCGATGGGACCTCACGGAACAGAAAAATGCCGTCCCGCAGCGTGCGTTTGGCCGTGTAGCGAGCCGTATTGAGCGGTCGCGCAGGTCGAGTGTGCTTCGAGGGGCGTCTGGGCATCAGAACAACCGCTCGTCGGAGTTGTCCAGGCCGCGAAGCGCGTCGTAGTCCAGAAGTTGGCAGTCGATGCCGCGGTCGGCAGCGAGGGTTGCCGCCTGTGGTTTGATCTGCTGGGCTGCGAAGATGCCGCGCACGGGAGCCAACTGGGGATCTCGGTTCATCAACTCCAGATAGCGTGTCAACTGTTCCACACCGTCGATCTCACCACGCCTTTTGACTTCCACAGCAACGTGAATCCCCTCAGGATCACGCAGCAGCAGATCAACGGGCCCTATTGGCGTGTAATACTCCCGCTTCACCACCTGCCAGCCCTCTCCGAAGGCCGAGGGATGCTCCGCGAGCAGGGCCTGGAGGTGCGCTTCCACGCCATCTTTCTGCAGGCCGGGGTCCACACCAAAGCTATGCTCCGTGTCGAGGAAGACCTCACCGAGCACGATACGCAATGTGTCCCCGGACCGGGAGCGAACCTCCCATAGCGCGGTGCCCCCCAACTCCCGCATGGAATCATCCGGTTCGTGAACCCTGAGCGTGCAGGGCGCACTCATCCAGTTCAAGGGCTTGTAGGCCCGGTCGTCGGCATGAACGGATATGGAGCCATCCGCCTTGAGCATGATCAACCGCTTGGCCATGGGCAGGTGAGCGCTCAGGCGGCCGGCATAGTCCACCTGGCATTGGGCAATCACGAGACGCACAGGCCCAATGTAGCCGATGATCTCTCCTAGCTGGCGTCCAGATGAGGCTGTAGGACCTCTCGGTACAGCAGCAGCAGCGCGGCTGCCGTCGGTATGGCGATCAAGGCCCCGATGATTCCCAGTAGGATGCCTCCGATCAGAGCTGAAAGCACCACTAGGGCACCAGGGACTTTGACAGTGCGTTTCATGATCGTCGGATACAGCAGGTAGGCGTCGATCTGCTGGTATATCAGGAAGTAGATGATCGTGGCGATTCCGATGCTGGGCGAGGTGGCGAAACCCACGAGGGCGACGGTGATCATCGCCATCGACGAGCCCACGACTGGGATGAAGCAGAACAGAGCCACCATGAAGGCGAGTGCTAGAGAGTAGTCCCGCAGGCCAATGATGTTCATGAAGATGAGACTGCATCCCGAGGCGATTGTGACGATCATGAACATACCGGTGATGTATCCCGAGACGCCACGGAAGATCTCATCGGCCAGATACTGTGAGCGAGCTCGTCGACTAGCTGGGGCGAGTCGGTAGATGACCTGTTTGATGGCTGGAAGCGAAGCCAGGAAATAGATGGTGAGAACCAGGGTGATGATGACTGAGAAGATGAGGTTCGCCACCAGCATCCCAGCTCCCCAGATTCCGCCGAACAGGTTCTGGACCAGGTCCCCTGAGACGATGTAGCGTCGCGCATTGTCAATGATGTTGTACTCGGCCTCCCACCTGGCCACACGCTCATTGCTGGCCAGCAGCGTCAACCAGTGGGGAATGCGAAACAGCAGTGACTGCACCTGTGTTGTGAATAACGGGACCAGCGAGGTGACGCCTGCGACGAGTATCCCAGCCACTGCCATGGTCACCCCGAAGACCGCAAGAGGACGGGGAACACGACGCCGAGTGAAGAATTCAACGGCTGGATTGAGTCCCAGGGCAAGGAATAGGGAGAGCCCCACCAGGATCAGGATGTGCTGCACCTGTTTCAGAGCGACAGTCAACCCTATCGCGGCCAGAACGCCGAGGGCACCGAAAAAGCCGATGGAGAATGGAGAATAGTTCAGCAGCTTCGACTCGTTGTGAACGATGACCGGGGGGACAGGCGGCATCCGCTCTTCTGGGGCCGGCGTGAGCAGCTGACGAGCTCCGCGGCTCGCGTTCCCGAAGGCCCCACTCAGTGCTTTGCGACTGTTCCCGAATAGCCACCCCAATCGGAGACGTCGCCGACGCATCCGGGTGGAATCCTGTGCCACCTCTGGCTCAGCAGACTCCGCTGACGAGGAGGGGGAACCCGCCTCGGATCCCGTCAGTTGTGGCTGTGCGTCATCTGGGTTCTGCTGGCTGGTGTTCTCGGCTGCTGCTTGACTTGGGTCGGGAACGGTCACTTCGCCTTCTTGGGCGTCCTGAGCTGTGGCGTGGTCTCCTCGTCCACTGACAGAACGAGGGTGTTCTCCATCTCGGGAACAGCCTCCTCAGCCATCGCCTTCAGATTCTGCATGGAGGCCACGATGGAGCTGCGGCGGGCATTGAGAGCAGCGATCTCACGTTCAAGCTGTTCTTTGCGCCAGCCCACCTGCTCCTCCAGCTTCTCCTGCTTTGCGCGCGCCTCCTCCCGCATCGCGGCCAGGGTCTGCTCAGCCTCCTTGGTTGCGGTCAGACGGATCTGCTCGGCCTCCTCAACCGCCAACTCGCGGATCCTGGCGGCCTCAGCTCGTGCCTCCTCAATCTGCTTCGAAGCAGCCTCGGTGTGCTCTCGTGCCTCGGCCAGGATGGTGGCGACGGTCTCCTCGGCCTGCTTCGCCGCTGCCGCCTGTTGCGACAGCGCCGCTGCTGTGGTCTCCTCGGACTTCAACCGGGCGGCGGTGGCGTCACGTTCAGCCTCCTGTCGGATGCGCTCGGCTTCCAGTCGGGCTGCCTCCAACTGGGTTGTGATTTTCTGTGAGGTCTCTTCCAGGAGTGACCTCGACTGGGCCTCGGCATCCACGCGCAGCAGGTGGGCGTCTCGTCGTGCCGCCTCCAGCACTGCCTGACCCGCGTCTGCCTGCTCCTGCCGGAGTTTCCTGAGGCTAGCCAGTCCCGACAGTCGCACGTCGTCGGCCTCCTGCTGAGCTGCCTCCCGCATCGCAGCGGCAGCCATTCTGGCCTCCTGGCGCATTCGATCTGCCTCGGTTTCTCCCAGCCGAATCAGCTCGGCTGCCTGGGACTCGGCTGCCTGGAGTAGGCCACGGGCATGTGCCCCGAGCCTGCCATAGTCCGTGGTGCCCACTTGCTCGCGTGCGAAGCTTGTCTCGCGTCGCTGCTCTCGCAACTGCACTTTCAGTTCGAGTAGGCGCTGCTCCAAGTCGCGCACGTAGGCATCCACGGCCTGTTTGTCGTAGCCGAGCATGGCGTGTGGGAAGCCGCCGACGGCGCTGGCCTTGTCCTCGAAGAGATTGAGGCCAGTCTCCTCATCGATCTCACTACGGGCATCGGTCATGTGTTTTCTCCTGGCTAGCGGCGAACGGTACTGAGCCTACCCCGACAGGGCCGATAGAAACACCGGTGGCGCCAGGCGCGCCACCGGTGTCTTGCGGCCGTGAAATCAGTGAGAGGCCTCTTTGGCAGGCTCCACCAGCTCCAGCAGCACGCCGCCGGCGTCCTTGGGGTGCACGAAATTGATCCGGGAATCGGCGGTTCCGCGCTTCGGCTCGGGGAACAGCAGCCGCAATCCACGTTCGCGCAGCACTGCGCAGACATGGTCGATGTCATGGACACGGTAGGCGAGCTGCTGGATGCCTGGGCCGCCATTGCGGCTCAGCCACTTCGCGATGGTCGACTCCTCGTTGAGCGGGGCAAGCAACTGGATCTTGGCGTTCTCTTCGCCCTGGGCGCCGGTGCCGATCATGGCCTCGGCCACTCCTTGCTCCTCATTGACCTCCCGGTGGAGTTCGCGCCAGCCGAAAACCTCAGAGTGGAACTTGACTGCCTCGTCCAGATCCGGGACCGCCAGACCAACGTGGTCGATACAGATGAACAGGTCTTGGTTCTCCATGAGGATCATTCTTACACCCCCAAACCCAACCTCCACCTGCGGGGGCGGGGTTGGAGCGGATGCGCTCTTGGTCCCATCCGGGGGAGTCCGCGACCCAGAGGGGGAACGTGTCGGGAGGTCAGGCCTGCGGGTGAGCATGAGACGCTGGTGGCGTGTCGTGGAATGCGTCGTGGGCACCGGTCGATAGGCTGCCCTGAGCAGGGATCGCAGAATCGCATCGGCGTGGCGGCGCGTCGAGGCGGGGTCCTGAGGTTTGTCGTGCACACTGGAGAGTGCTGAGTTAGAAGTCCCTTCCCCTGTGAGACTTGGAGGCAACATGGTTGGCTGGCTCAAGAAGGTCCTGATCGTGGTCGGCGTAGCCTTCGTTCTCTTCTATCTGTTCACTCGGCCCGAGGCCGCCGCTGAGGCTGTCAGAGGCTTCTTCGGTGGTTTTGAATCGATTGGGCGTTTCTTCAGCAAGCTCGCTAGCTGACCCTGATGGTTCTATTCGCCTGGCTCTTGGAGCCTGACATTGAACGACACCTGCTAGTCGAGGAAGACGAGCGGGTGATTGATCAGGTTCGCAAGCATTGGGTGGTGACTTTGCCCTGGTTGGGACTTATGGCTGCCAGCATGCCGATTTTCGTGCTCATGATCCCGGCCCGCGGCCTGTTCTGGGTTCCTATGCTCATCGGCCTGTATGTGCTGCTCCAGGGGCTGTGGAAAGTCCATGTGGCGCACATGGATCGGTTTGTCATCACAAATATGAGGGTGTTCAGAATTCATGGGGTTTTCAACACGCATCTGGCAACTATGCCGATGACGCGGATCCTGGACATCTCGCTGGAGCAGCCGCTCCTGGGCAAGGCCTTGGACTATGGGCATTTGGTCTTCGAGTCGGCCGCTCAGGCACAAGGCCTGCGGGACATTCGCTATGTTGCCCATCCGGCGGAACGTGACTTGACAATCCAACGGGTCATCCAGCGTTCTGGCCTTCGCAAGAAGATGGATATGTCGGAGTCTGATGCGGCCGCAGGCGTATAGAGCCTGCCGATGTATGACAGCGCAGCAGACGTGGGTGAGGGATTGCCCCTCGCCCACGTCTGGTCTGGGCCGCTGCTGTCAGCTCTCTAGGGCTGCGTCCACCACGTGCTTCGCCTCAGCCTGGATCCGCTGCAGGTGATCGGCGTCCTTCAGGGATTCGGCGTAGATCTTGTACTTATCCTCCGTGCCGGATGGTCGTGCCGCAAACCAGCCTGAGTCGGTGGTGACCTTGATCCCGCCGATCGCGGCCCCGTTGCCGGGGGCATCGGTCAGGACAGCTGTGATGGGCTCACCTGCGAGTTCTCTCGCCGCCACATCAGAGGAGGCCAATGCAGTGAGCCGTGCCTTCTGTTCACGGTTTGCCTCCGCGTCGATGCGGGCGTAGAAAGACGTCCCGAAATCCTGTTCAAGAGTGGCGTAATGCTGGCTTGGAGAACGTCCTGTGACGGCCAGGATCTCGCTGGCCAGCAACGCCAGCAGAATGCCGTCTTTGTCGGTGGTCCAGGTGCGGCCCGCCTGATCCAGGAAGCTCGCCCCGGCAGACTCCTCACCACCGAAACCGAGAGATGAGTCGGTCAGGCCGGGAACAAACCACTTGAAGCCGACGGGAACCTCCACGAGACGGCGCCCCAGCCGAGCGGCTACCCTGTCGATGATGGAGGAGGAGACCAGGGTCTTGCCGACCCCTGCACTCTTGGACCAGCCTGGCCGGTGCGAGAAGAGGTAGTCGATGGAGACCGCCAGGAAGGCATTCGGGTTCATCAGGCCGAAATCTGGGGTGACGATCCCATGACGATCCGAGTCTGCATCGTTTCCCGTCGCGATGTCGTACTTGTCGCGGTTTGCCACCAGGGAGGCCATCGAATTCGGGGAGGAGCAGTCCATGCGGATCTTGCCGTCGGTATCGAGGGTCATGAATCGCCACGTCGGATCCACAACCGGATTCACGACCGTCAGATCCAGGTCAGTGGTTTCTGCGAGGTGCTGCCAGTATTGAACAGAGGCCCCACCCAAGGGGTCGGCACCGATCCGCACGCCTGCTGCGGCGATCGCCCCCAGATCCAGGGCAGTGGCCAGCTCGGCGCAGTATGGGCTCCGATAGTCGAATCGCATCACCCTGGGGGCCGCAGCCTCGTAGGGTGTCCGACGGATGTCGGAGGGTGTCGCCATCAGCTCATTCGCGCGAGAGGCGATCCAAGCGGTGGCATCCGTGTCAGCAGGGCCACCGTGCGGTGGGTTGTACTTGAAGCCACCGTCACGAGGAGGATTGTGTGAGGGGGTCACCACAATCCCGTCGGCGACCTGCTCGGGATGCTCGCGGTTATAGCGGATGATTGCGCGCGACACCGCGGGAGTCGGAGTGTATTCATCCTCCCGCTCTGCGAAGACGGGAACATCGCACGCGACCAGCACCTCCATGGCGGTTTGCCAAGCAGGGAGGGACAACGCATGGGTGTCCTTCCCGATGAACAGCGGGCCGCGGACTCCCTGCGAAGCGCGGTACTCCACGATCGCCTGCGTGGTGGCTGCGATGTGCAGGTCGTTGAAGGCTGTGTCGAGACTTGAGCCGCGGTGGCCCGACGTTCCGAACACCACCTTCTGGTCTGGGTTTCTGGGATCGGGGGTCAAATCGTAATAGGCCGCCAAGACGGCCTCAACGTCGATGAGGTCAGTTTCCAGGGCTACTAGGCCAGCTCGCTCATGTGCCATGGAGCCATCCTTTCATCCCAGTTGTCCGATCTGGGAGTGCCCGCCAAGATTGAGAGCATGACGAACCCGAATTTTTCACGCCCCGGCGCGGTTGACCTGTCCTCACTCACTGCTGGGCAGTCTCCGGCCGCCGCTCCGGGAGGAGAAAGCTACGTCACAGAGGTGAACGAGGCCGGATTCCAGGAGCTCGTCGGCCACTCCATGCAGTACCCCGTCATCGTGGAGTTCCATTCCCCCCGGGCAGCCGAGGGGACTGCGGTCTCTGCTGCGTTGAGTGAGCTGGTGAATGCCGCTGGGGGACGATTTCTGCTGGCCCGGGTCAATGTGGACAGCGAACCAGCTGTGGCCCAGGCTCTCGGGATTGCCGCGGTGCCGACGGTGCTGGCACTGATTGCGGGTCAGGCGGCCCCACTGTTCCAGGGAACTCGGGACAAGGCGGACATCTCGGCCATCCTGGATCAGGTGGGTCAGCTGGCGGTCGCCAATGGGCTGACTGGTCGGGCGCAACCCACTGGTTCAGCTGTGGAGCCAGCCAATGCGCAACAGAAGGCTGATCCGCGTTTCGAGAAGGCGGATGAGGCGCTGGCTGCTGGGGACTTCGCCAAGGCGGTGAAGGAATTCGACGCCCTGCTTGCCGCAGCCCCTGGCGACCCGGAGGCACTGGCGGGACGTGCTCAGGCTGCGCTTTTGACGCGGTCCGCTGACTTCGACGGGGCAGCCATTGTGGCGGCGGCAGCAGCCCGGCCGCAGGACCTGAACGCTCAACTTGACGCCGCTGACCTCGAAACAATTCAAGGTGACTATGCGGCTGCCTTTGACCGTCTGCTGGGACTGGCAGCCGAAACCGGGCCGGAAGAACGTGAGACCATCAGAGTCCGGCTGCTTGAGCTGTTCGAGGTGGCTGGCCGCACAGCCCCTGAGGTGCTCTCGGCCCGCCGTCGCCTCTCCACTGTGCTCTTCTAGTCAGGCAGTGCCGAAACGGCGTTCCCGGGTGACGAACTGTTCGACCGCCGCCCACAGATCGCGGCGGTCGAACTCTGGCCACAGCCGATCCAGGAAGATGAACTCTGCGTAGGCTGACTGCCACAGCAGGAAGTTTGATGTTCGCTGCTCGCCAGACGAGCGGATGAACAGATCCACATCGGGGATCTCGGGCTCGTCCAGGAACCGGCGAAACCTCTCCTCAGTCAGCCTGTCTGGGTCGAGCCTGCCCTCGCTGGCCAAGCGGGCGATCTCTCTGGCGGCATCCACGATCTCGGCTCGACCACCGTAGTTGACGCAGAACTGCAGCGTCAGCTTCGAGTTGTCGCGACTCTGCCGCTCGGCTTCCTCAAGCTCACGGATCACTGACCTCCACAGCCGTGGGCGACGACCGGCCCAGCGGATGCGAACGCCCATTGCACTCAGTTCGTCCCGACGCCGGTGGATGACGTCTCGGTTAAAACCCATCAGCCAGCGGACCTCATCTGGGGAGCGCTTCCAGTTCTCGGTGGAGAAAGCGTAGGCGGACAGGTAGGGGATGCCCAATTCGAGGGCGCCGTGAATCACATCGAGCAGGGCGGCCTCCCCCCGTGCATGACCCTCTGTGCGCCTCAGGCCTCGGGCTTTGGCCCAGCGACCATTGCCATCCATCACGATGGCGACGTGGCGTGGTAGCTTCGTCCCGGGAATCGACGGCGGACGGGCGCCGGATGGGTGCGGCGTTGGATCGCGATATGACACGGCCCAAGCGTAGCCACTGGGTAAACTCACGTGGTGCGTACTTATCGTGATGAGGCTGTGGTGTTGCGCACCTGGAAGCTGGGGGAGTCCGACCGGATCATCAGTCTGCTCACCAAGCAGCGCGGGAAGGTGCGCGCAGTGGCGAAGGGCGTGCGCAAGACCAGCTCCAGGTTCGGCGCCAGACTGGAGCCGTTCAGCCACATTGATCTTCAGCTGGTGCAAGGGCGAGGCGCTCTGGACATCGTGACGCAGGTGGAGTCGCTGCATCCGTCTCTGATGGGCGCTGACTATGACCGGTTCTGTGCTGCGCAGGTGCTGGTTGAAGCCGCTGACCGTCTCGTCGCCGAGGATCATTCGCCTTCAATGTCGCAGTATCGGCTGCTGCTCGGAGGTCTGCTCGCCTTGGGACGCGGCCGGCTGCCGCTGACTGCGGTGGTGGACTCGTATCTGCTGCGCAGCCTGGCTGCCGCCGGCTGGGCAGTCTCCCTTGAGGCCTGTGCCAATTGCGGACAGACAGCGCAATTGCGCTGGTTCTCCTCTCAGCTGGGGGGAGCGGTCTGTCCGGAGTGCCGTCCGCCTGCGTCAACTTCTGCCAGCCCCGATCTTCTCGTGTTGGTCGGCGCTCTGTTGGCAGGCGACTGGAACAAGGTCTGCGCAGCAGAGCCCTCGCTGAGGTTTCGGGCGCACAAGCTCGTCTCCTCCTTCGCCTCCTGGCATCTTGAACGGAGCCTCAAGTCGTTGCCATTCCTCGCCTTACCCTGAGGCCTGGATGCAGGACGAAGGATCCTGCTGTTGGGATGGGGGTTGTCAGGCCTGCTGTTGAGAGCAATTCCGGCAGAGGCCGAAGATCTCCAGATTGTGTCCCGCATCGGTGAAGCCGTGTTCACTGGCCACTTCATTCGCCCAGGTCTCGACAGCCTCACCGGCTATCTCGACTGCGGTTCCGCACGAGCGGCAGACCAGGTGATGGTGATGGCTGTTGGAGCACATGCGGTAGGCAGCCTCCCCGTCGGGAGTGCGGAGCACATCAAGATCGCCGGACTCGCTCATGCTTTGAAGCGCCCGGTAGACGGTTGCCAACCCTACCTTGTCTCCAACCTGACGCAACTCTGAGTGAATCTGGGCTGCTGTGCGGAACTCCTCGGTGTTTGCCAGCAGGGCCCGGACTGCGGCGCGCTGCCATGTGTTCCGCGTACTAGTGCTCGTCATAGTGATCTCCGTGAGAGGCGTCCCGATAGATTCCAGCCGCATGGCCAAGATGGTCGCCGTGCTCTATGGTGCAACCCTACCGGAACACTCCTGGCGTGAGGGGGGTTCATGAGATTTCCGGTGTCAGGTGCGATTGTACTGCGAGAGGTCGGCCGTGGTCTTGATGTCTGCCTGTGGCCTGCGGTTTGAGCCAGTGGGCGGCATGCTGGCCCTGCTCCGGTGCCGCTGGTGGACCTGAAGGGTCCGATGTAGGGGGATTCCAGACTCGTGAGAATGGATATCATAGGCGTTGGGTCTGGGCTTGAGCTCACAGGGAGGAGTCGCTGTGCTTGCACTCATACGTTTTCGTGATGTCGATGAAGAACTGGCGTCGGGACTCGAGGCTGCTGCAGATTTCTGGCGAGGTCGGGATGGATGCCAGGGAGTGGATCTGGTGGTCAATGCTGATGAGCCGACTCTGTGGGCGCTTGTCAGCCGCTGGCGTGATGTCGGCAGTTACCGAAGGGCCTTGTCCGGGCATGAGGCAAAGATGCTCCTGACCCCGGTGCTGCTACGGGCAGTCGACGAGCCGTCTGCGTACCTGACGCCCGAGGAATGTGAGGGATCCGGCGGATGGGGCCCCCTGGCATGAGCCGTTGTCGGGGGGAGTAGGCTGGATCTAATCTTTTTGGCAAAAATAAAGGATGAGTATGGATACGCAGATCGTGCTGCGTGCTGATGGGGTCGCAGTCCTGCTGGCGACGCGCCAGGAGGGGCTGCCGGAAGTGGTGCACTGGGGACGTGATCCTGGTGAACTTGAGGCCGGAGACTTTACAGCGCTGGATGCAGGATCCGCCTGGATGGTGCCGGGAAACTCGTTGGATCAAGGGCTTCGGGTGGGCGTGATTCCCGAGGCGCGTTTTGGGTGGTGCGGAATTCCAGGGCTGATCGGCTCTCGGGAAGGACGTGCGTGGAGCCCCGACTGGCGGGTGACCTCCGTGCTGGTGGACGGCCAGCCTGTCCGTGGTTTTGCGGCTTGTGGGTCGGCCCAGGTTGTCTATGAGGCTGAGGCCGTGGCGGCCGAGTTGCGGTTGCGGCTCGTGATTGAACTGCTGCCCAGCGGACTCGTGCGTGCGCGCGCCCACCTGATGAATCTGGGGACAGAGGCCTTCGAGGTGCAGGAACTCACTGTGCGGTTTCCCGTGCCCGGGCAGGCGAGGGATCTCCTGGACTTTGCCGGACGTTGGGCCGCCGAGCGGATGCCTCAGCGTTCGCAGCTGGGTGTGGGGACTCATCGCAGGGAGGGACGCCATGGACGCACGGGAGCCGATGCCGCCTATGTGCTGAGTCTCGGGGAAGCCGGATTCAGCTATGCCCATGGAGAGATCTGGGGTTGCCACGTTGCGTGGAGCGGCAACCACATCCACATCGCGGAGCGTGAATTCGGAGGAGCCCAGGTGATTGGGGGCGGGGAACTGCTGCTTCCCGGCGAGGGGCGACTGCGTGCTGGCGAGACGTATGACACCCCCTGGGTGTACTTCAATCATGCCGTCGGCCTGGATGCCCAGGCTGCCCGGTTCCACAATCATCTGCGGACCCGGCCGGCCAACCCTGGATCAGGTCGACCAGTCAGCCTCAATGTGTGGGAGGCCGTCTACTTCGATCACGACTCTGCGCGACTTATGGATCTGGCAGAGCGCGCGGCGGCGATTGGGGTGGAGCGATTCATCCTGGATGATGGCTGGTTCGGTGCACGTCGCAATGATCGTGCGGGCTTGGGGGACTGGTTCGTCAGCCCGGAGGTCTGGCCTGAGGGTCTGCATCCGCTGGTCAACCGGGTGATGGGGCTTGGTATGCAGTTCGGACTCTGGTTCGAACCTGAGATGGTGAATCCGGACTCTGAACTGGCACGATCCCATCCGGAATGGCTGATGCAGCTGGACGACCGGCTGCCCTACGAGGGACGATTCCAACAGGTGCTCAACCTCTCCATCCCCGGAGCCTTCGCCCATGTTCTCGGGCAGATGAGCGCGATCCTGGAGGAGTATGAGGTCTCGTATGTGAAATGGGACCACAACCGTGACTTGAATGACGCCGGGACGGCTCCTGACGGCCGTCCTGCGGTGGCGGCTCAGACCAGAGCCTTCTATGAGCTGCTCGATGAGCTGCGACTTCGGTTCCCCGGCGTCGAGTTCGAATCCTGCTCATCAGGTGGCTCTCGCATCGACCTGGAGGTGCTGGAGCGTGCAGAAAGGGTCTGGGTGTCAGACAACATCGACCCGGACGACCGGCAGCGGATGCTGTGGTGGACAGCTCAGCTGTTGCCGCCAGAGGTCATGGGCTCCCACATCGCCTCTGGACAATCTCATGTGACGGGACGTCGGCATAACCTGGGCTATCGGGCGGCCACCGCCGTCTTCGGTCATCTGGGGATTGAATGGGACCTGGCTCAGGCGAGTGAGGGGGAACTTGAGGAGTTGCGCTGGTGGATCCAGTGGTACAAGAACAACCGGGGACGCCTGCTCAGTGGGAGGCTTGTGCGTGTCGAGATGCCGGATGGCGGCGTCTGGTTTAAAGGTCTGGTGGGAGAGCAGGGTGGGATCTACTCGCTGGCGATGCTGGAGGCCACTGCCTGTGTGAACCTCGGCATGCTGCGCTTTCCCGGGCTTGAGGCCTCTGCTCGCTACCGCGTCGAAGTCATCGACCGCACGATGGTCCCACCGAGCCATCAGGTTCCATGGCTGAATTCCCCTGAACGGTTAGAGCTCACCGGTGCCCAGCTGATGGATGTCGGCCTGAGGGCTCCGGTGCTGCGGCCATCGTCGGCTGTGCTCTTCGACATCGTCAGGATCTGAGGATGAGGGGATGCAGGCAGACCGGGTGTCTCACGGTGGGAGCCGACCTGCTGCCTGCTGGAGGGGGCACACCGTCCAGAATCTCATCGTGACGACACATGCTGCAGGCAGGCATCGTCGCTCTTGCCTCGACAGGCTGTGGAGCGATCTGCGCGGGCAGCTCTTCTACCGGACGGGGGGTGTAAGTGAACTGTCTGTTGGCGCTAACGTCGTAGTCAGCGCTAACGTCGTAGCCAAACAGACGAGGAGGACTGCGTGAAATTAAGCAGCATCGACCCGACGTCGAGACTTGTGGTGCAGACGGTCTTACGTTATGGACCTATCGCGAGAGTCGGCATAGCCAGGCGGACCGGTCTCAGCTCCGGTTCCATGACACGCTTGACCACCCCCCTCGTGTCGGCTGGCATACTTCGCGAACAGCAGCCGGGGCCACACCATCAGTTAGGACGTCCCGCTCTACCCCTTGTGGTGGTTGACGACGCTGCGAAGTTTGTCGGGGTGAAGGTCATCCCCGGTGAGCTGCATGCCGTGGTCACCGGCTTAGCCGGGCGGATACACGCAACGGAGGTGTGTGATGCCGACACCTCGACGGCCGAGACAACGGCGCAGGCCATAGCTGATGTTGTTGTGGGGTTTGCGGCGGACTACGCGCCGATCTCGTCGATAGGGGTTGCCCTTGCGGCGGAGGTGGATCCGGCTGGCCAGGTGAGGGCAGCGCGGCTCCTCGGTTGGGATGGTGGAAACCTGTCCGCCCGGGTCACCGAGCTGACGAACCTGCCCTGCACTGCCGCCAACGATGTCGATGCCTTGACGCTGGCCGAGCATTGGGTTGGCCATGGTCGCGGGGTCAGCAATTTCGCAGTCGCCACTGTTGGCGCAGGCGTTGGTGCGGGAGCTGTCGTGGGCGATGAGCTTTTGGTGGGGCACCAGGGCGCAACCGGTATGGTGGGGGAGGCGTGGACCAGCTGGGGACAGCGTTTTCATGACGCCCTGGCCGATGATCCACTGCTGGCTGCCGCGCAGGAGCTCGTCGGCCATCCGGTCACATCCGAGGAGCTGAGGCAGGCGAAGACTGAGCCTCTGCGCGGCCTGTTGGATCGTGCCGCCCAGGCCTTGGGGGAACTGGTGGCCCTTGAGAAAAAGTTCTGGGGGCCGCAGCGGATTCTGCTGACAGGCGAGGGCATCATCTATCACTGGGATCGGATGGACGTGATCCAGGAGACCCTTTCCACTCATCGGTTTGAGGACATCGATCCCCCAGAGGTGGTGATGGCCGAGCTGGACTTCTACGCGTGGGCGCGGGGAGCCGCAGCCCTGGCCACCAGGCTGAGTCTCAGCTACTGACATCGCTCCGGGACAGTCCTTTGCGACGCAGCAGATACGTGACATCGGGCGCTGCACCGCGGAAATTGAGCCACGCCTGCATCGCTTCGATGCCTCCACCGCGTGCCAGCAGCTCACGGCGGAACCGGTCACCGACCCCACGACCCAGCCCACCATTTGCCTCGAACCAGGCGCAGGCATCTGCATCTAGGACCTCCGCCCACAGGTAGCCGTAGTAGGCGGCCGAGTACATACTGCCGAATATGTGACTGAAATAGCACGAGCGATACCTTGGGGGGATGACCTCACTGGCCACGCCAGCCTTCTCCAGCGCATTGATTTCGAATGCCCCCAACTCAGCTGGGCTCCGAGGAAGATCCTCGGGCCTCGCGGTGTGCCAGGCTTGGTCCAACAGCATTGCGGCCAGCGTCTCCAGGGTGTGGAACCCCTGCCCGTCGATGCGGGATCCCTTGAGCCGGGCCACCACATCGGCGGGTAGCGGCTTGCCTGTCTTGTGATGGACGGCGAACCGGGAGATGAGCTTCTCATCCCAGGACCAGAGCTCGTTCACCTGCGACGGGAACTCCACGAAGTCCCGTGGGACGGCCGTGCCTGAGCGGGAAGGATACTTCACGTCGGACAGCAGCCCGTGGAGCGCATGTCCGAACTCATGGAACAAGGTGGTCACATTCGCCCAGGTCAGCAGGCTTGGCTCAGATCCGACCGGACGAGAGAAGTTGCAGGTGTTCGTCACAATGGGCTGGGCGCCTGTCAACCGCGACTGGCTCACGATCGATGTCATCCAGGCCCCGCCCCGTTTCGAGTCACGGGTGTAGGGATCAATGATGTAGAGCCCTAGAGGTTTTCCCGTTGCCTCACGTACTTCGTAGACCATCGACTCGGCTGTGAACCCTCGCAGTTCCTCCCTGCGGTGGAAGGTGATGCCGTATAGGGCTGTTGCCGCGGCGAAGACTCCCTCTGTCAGGACCCTGTCAAACTCCAAATAGGGCCTGAGGGCAGCTGGATCGACGGCGTTGGCTGCGGCTTCCCTGGCGGCGTAATACCCCCAGTCCCAAGAAGCCAGCGTGGCGTTCGCATGGTCCTGCCTCAGGGCCTCCTCGAGCCGGGCTGCCTCCTGTTCGGCAAGTTGCATCGCGCCGGGCACCATCTGGTGGAGCAGCCCCATCACCGCATCAGTGGTGCGGGCGCAGGACCCTGCGGCAACCCAGGCTGCATGGTGCTCATACCCCAGCAGCTGCGCCCTCTCCGCGCGAAGGCGGGCTATGTCCAGCACCAACTGACGCACGTCATGCTCGCCGCTGAGCCCGCGTGCGATGGAGGCCTCGAAGACGCGACGCCGCAACTCCCGATCCTCAAGATGTTCGAGCACGGGCTGGTCGGTGGTGTTGGTCAGCTCAATCAGCCACCCATCCCTTCCCTGAGCCTCGGCCGCCTGGGCGGCCCCCTTGATTGCCTCCTCGCTCAAACCGGTCAGCTCCTCGCGGTTGGTGACGTGAACCGCTGCAGCGTTGCGGCCGGCGACAAGGGCCTGTTCGAAGGCCACGCTGAGGCAGGACAGTGCGGAGTTGATCTCACGGAGCCGGTCCTTCTCCGTCTCAGCAAGAGTGATTCCGGAGCGTTCGAATTCGCGGATGTTCTCTGCGAGCAGATGCTGATCCTCCTCATCAAGCTCCAGCTCACCCGCCTCCGCGCGGTCACGTAGGCGCCTCAGACGCTCATAGAGTCGTGAATCCAGCCAGATGGCATCCTCGTGTTCTGCGAACCTTGGGGCGAGAGTGGACTCGATCCGGTCGCGTTCGGGCGTGGCCTCGGCTGCCTTCGCCACCCAGAAGGCTGCGTTCGCGCGGTCCAGGGTGGCGGAACTCAACTCCCAGGCCACCAGGGTGTTCTCGACCGTCGGGGCCTCGGGGTTGGTGGCGATCATCTCCAGTGCATCCCGCTGCTCGGCCAAACCGGTGATGATCGCCTCCTCAAACTGCTGATCACTCAGGTGTGCATAGTCGGGGAGGAGGAACGGAAGGTGCGAGTCGGCTAGCAGAGAATTCATGGCCATCATCCAACCATGCGTAGAATCGCCCGGTCACCAACGAGATGGGGGTACCCAGTGGTTGAGCCTCTTCGCCTGCATGCGCCGAGCAGACGAGACGCTGTCGTGGCCGAGCTTCCCGTTGTGCTCGCCCCGATGGCAGGCATCACGAATGCTGCGTTTCGCGCCCTGTGTCTGGAGCAGGGGGCGGGGCTCTACGTCTGCGAGATGATGACGTCGCGGGGCATCATCGTGGGGGATCACAAAACGCATGCGATGCTGACCTTCGACCCGAGCGAGACTATCCGCTCGGTTCAGCTGTATGGCGTGGATCCTGAAGTCGTGGCGCAGGCGACACGGCTCCTTGTGACCGAACATGGCGTACACCACATTGACCTCAACTTCGGATGCCCTGTGCCGAAGGTGACCCGCAAGGGCGGAGGCGGGGTGTTGCCGTACAAGCGTGACCGGCTGCGTGTCATCATCCGGGCAGCGGTGCGCGCCGCCGATGAGTCGGGGGTGCCTGTCACGGTGAAGACCCGGATTGGGATCGACAGGGAGCACGAGACATTTCTCGATACCGGCCGGATTGCCGAGGAGGAAGGAGCTGCGGCTGTGGCCCTTCACGCCAGGACGGTGCAGCAGGCCTACTCTGGTGACGCGGACTGGTCTCGAATTGCCGAACTCAAACAGGCCGTGAGCATTCCTGTGTTGGGCAACGGGGACCTGTGGGAAGCCGAGGATGCTCTGCGCATGATGGAGATCACCGGCTGCGACGGAGTGGTCATCGGCCGGGGATGTCTGGGCAGACCCTGGCTGTTCGGTGACCTCGCGGCAGCCTTCGCCGGACAGGGCCAGCGCGCCCGACCGACCCTTGGCGAGGTGGGAGTCATGCTGATCAGGCATGCCGAGTTGCTGGTTGAACTCATGGGCCAGCGGGGGGTAATTGATCTCCGCAAGCACATGGCCTGGTATTTCAAGGGCTATCCCGTCGGCGAGCTCCGGAGGCGTTTCGCCATGGTGTCGTCTTTGGAGGAGCTGCGGGAACTCGTCGGGCTGCTGGATGCAGAGCAGCCCTTCCCCCTGAGCGAACTCGGGACTCCACGCGGCAGGCAGGGAAGCCCTCGGGGCAAGGTCATCCTGCCTCACGGCTGGTACGACGACACCAGCGGAAGCGACATCGACCTCTCAGCGGCGGAGGATGGCACGAGCGGCGGCTGACTCCGGGGAGGTCGTCCCACAGGATGATCTCGATCACCTCGGGTGACGGCGCTGCGACTATCGTGACCCAATCTACGAAACGGAGGAGCCCATGCCCGAGAACGAGACTGTGACCTTGATCGTTGATGGCGTAGCACATGAGCTTCCCCTCCTCCGGGGGAGCGAAGGAGAGCGTGCCGTCGACATCTCCTCACTGCGAGCGACGACGGGGCTCATCACCCTTGACGATGCCTACGGCAACACCGGCTCCTGCACATCCGCCATCACCTTCATCGACGGAGAGCGTGGCATCCTCCGCTACCGGGGCGTTCCCATTGAGGACCTGGCCGCCAGGTCCTCGTTCATTGAGGTGGCGGAGCTCCTGATCTTCGGGGACCTGCCGGATGAAGCCGAGCGATCTGAGTTTCGTGACCTCTTGACAGAAAACTCTGCGCTGCACCGAGACATGCGCAAGCATTTCGACGGATTCCCGGCTGACGCTCACCCCATGGCGATCCTGTCCGCAATGATCAACGCGATCCAGGCCTATGACCTGCCCGATATCCACATCACCGAGGAGTCGGAGTTCCGACGGGCGGCTGCGTTGCTGCTTGCCAAAACCCGCACCATCGCCGCCGCCTCCTACAAGAGCCACATCGGGCAGCCGATTGCGTATCCACGCTATGACCTGCCGTATGCAGAGAATTTCCTCCACATGATGTTCTCCGTGCCATACCGTGACTACGAGGCGACCCCGGAGGTGGCCCATGCGCTGAACATGTTCTTCGTGCTTCATGGGGATCACGAGCAGAACTGCTCCACATCAACCGTGCGCATGGTGGCCTCCAGCGGTGCGAACCTGTTCACCTCAGTCTCCGCGGGAGTCACCGCGCTCTGGGGACCGTCCCATGGCGGCGCGAACATGGCCGTGATTGAGATGCTGGAGGCCATCCGCGACGATGGAATGTCGGTCGGCTCCTACCTCGCCAAGGCCAAAGATCGCACCTCAGGGGTTCGACTGATGGGTTTCGGGCACCGTGTGTACCGGAACTTTGATCCGCGGGCGAAGATCCTGAAGCAGGCAGCCCATGACCTGCTTGAGTCAATGCACATCACAGACCCGCTGTTGGACATCGCCCGTGAGGTTGAGGCCGCTGCCCTTGCCGACGACTACTTCGTTGAGCGGCGTCTCTACCCGAACGTCGACTTCTACTCTGGGATTATTCTGCGGGCCATCGGCATCCCACTCGACATGTTCACGGTGCTGTTCGCCATCGGACGGACAGCAGGGTGGATTGCTCACTGGAAGGAGGTCTATGACAATCCGGTGCAGCGCATCTACCGCCCACGTCAGCTGTACACCGGCAATCGCCTGACGAAGTGGCTGCCGAGCACCGAGCGCTGACGCCAGCGTAGGCTGTGTGCCGATGAACGAACCGTTACCTCGTGCTCTCCTGTGGGCGCATACGATGCACGGCCACGGAGATGAGGTGGTCACCGCCCACCGTGATTCCAACGCCCGGGTGGACCCCCGGCCCCCCAGGCGGCGAGAACAGCGAGAGGAACTGGAGCGGCTCAGCCTGAATCCCACAGCCACTTTCGCGAGTGGCGCCGGTGATCGCGTGGTCCCGGAGGAGCCGTGTGAGTTCAGGACCTGCTTCGAACGAGACCGGGACCGGATCGTGCATTCAGCCTCCTTCCGCCGCCTCGCGGGCAAGACACAGGTGGTGGTTCACCCCACCGATCATCAGCGAACCCGTCTCACCCATGCCCTTGAGGTGGCCCAGTGCGCCGTCGCGATGGCCCGGGGTGTCGGAGCGAACGTTCCTCTGACTGAGGCGATGGCCCTGGGCCATGACTGCGGGCATGGCCCAGGTGGGCATGCCGCCGAGGACGCCTTCGACGCCTTCCTTCCCGAAGGTTACGACCACGGCCCCTGGGGGGCTGATGTTGTGCTGACCGGACTGAATCTGACGACCCAGACCCTGGATGGGATCCGGAACCACTCCTGGTCGCGCCCGGCACCGGGAACCCTGGAGGGTGAACTCGTCAGCTGGGCTGATCGGATCGCATACTGCGCCCATGACCTGGAGGATGCCATCCATGCTGGCATCGTCACCGCCCCTGAACTTCCCCAGATCGTGACGGAGATCGTCGGGGCCACCCGGCGGCTGCAACTGGCCCGATTCCTCAACGCGGTGATCACGACCACGATGGAGACCGGACGGGTTGGGATAGATGCGTTGACCGCCGAGGCCCTCGGGGAGTTGCGACGCTTCAACTACGAGCGGATCTACACCCGGCCAGAGTCCGTGGCACAGTCCCGGATCGTCGTCGAGGTGCTCCAGGGTCTGGTCGGGTATTTCCTGGAGCATCCCAGCGCGCTCCCGGCCGAGTACCGCATGGAGGACATCACCCGTGGGGCTGTGATGTACGTCGGGGGGATGACGGACCGATTCGCCTTTGACCACGCTGAACGCCTGCTGGGCTGGGACCGTGCCCTATTGCCGAAGGGCATCGGCCGAGGTGCCTGAGGGCTATGAGATTTGTCATGCCGGATACGTGACGTTGCCCCTAGGTGCCCGTCAGAGATCATTGCGACCCTGAAGATGTGAAAGCGATACAGTGTCAGGAATTACGCAAGAGTTTCCGCAGCGGTGGAAGTGTGATCCAGGCGGTGGCGGGCATCGACGTTGGGATTGATCCTGGCGAGATCGTGGCCTTTCTCGGTCCGAACGGAGCAGGCAAAACCACCACGCTGGATATGGTGTTGGGCCTCACCGACCCGAGCTCTGGCTCGGTCAGCGTCTTCGGGGACAAGCCTCGACAGGCCATCTGTCAAGGAAAGGTGGGAGCTGTCCTGCAGACGGGGGGCCTGCTCAGAGACCTCACGGTCAAGGAGACGGTGATTGCCATAGCGGCGATACAAGGCGCACAGCAGAATGTGCGCTCGGTGATGCAGTCCACGGGATTGACTGACCTGGCAGCGCGCAAGGTCTCGCGCTGCTCCGGTGGGGAGCAGCAGCGCATCAAATTCGCGTTGGCCCTGCTCACCGACCCGCGGCTCCTGATCCTTGATGAGCCGACTGCGGGTCTCGACGTCGCTGCCCGCCGAGACTTCTGGGAGGCGATGCGCCACCAGGCCCGGGACGGACGCACCATTGTCTTCGCCACCCACTACCTGGAGGAGGCTCAGCAGTTCGCTGAGCGCATCGTGCTCATCGCCCGCGGCAGTGTCATCGCCGACGGCCCAGTCGCAGAGATCCGGGCATTGACGCACCGAAGGGTTGTGCGTGCCGTCCTGCCACCGGGACAGGCTGACAGCGTCCTCACCGATCTGCAGCCGATGCTCGGCACCGACGTGGTGATTGAGGGAAGTCGCCTGACTGCCAGTACGCCGGACTCCGATGCGCTGGCTCTCGCGCTCTTGCAACAGGGCGCATCCGAGCTTGAAATCACTGCACCGAGTCTTGAGGACGCCTTCCTCGCCCTCACCGAGGGGAAGTGATCGCCGTGAACCTCACATATATTCGCATCGAGCTGACTCGGGGCTTTCGTGATGTTCCGAACCTGATGTTTACCTTCACCCTGCCGGTTCTCATGTATCTGCTGTTCGGGCGTGGAAAGATCGCTGATCTCCCGGCGGGCAGAGGCGACATGGGCTTCTATTTTGTGGTGTCACTCGCCGCCTATGGCGCTGTGGTTGCCGCCACATCCATCTCTGCTCAGGCTGCCAGTGAGTCGATGCTCGGTTGGGGGCGTCAGCTTGGGCTGACTCGGCAGACACCGCTCGGCTTCATCGCGAACAAGGCTGTAGAGGCCCTGGTCGTCGGGGCTGTCGCATCGGGACTGGTGTTTGGTGTTGGTTTTGTGACGGGTGCCAAAGCTGATTCCTGGTGGGTGTGGGGTGCCACCTGGGGGATTGGCATTCTTGGGGCGGCGCTGTTCGGCGTCTATGGACTGGCCATGGCCCTTCTGCTGAAATCTGAGAGCGTCGTCGGCATCACCAGTGGGTCGGTGGTTTTTTTCGCCTTCTTCGGCAACGTGTTCATGCCCTTGGAGGGAGTCATGCTGGACATCGCCCGGTTCACCCCGATGTACGGCTACGTTGGGTTGGTGAGATATCCGCAGCTTGAAGGCCAGGTCGTGACGATGAGCCCGTCCCCGGCAAATCCGCCGCAGACGGACTCCATCTGGCTGCTGGTGGGCAACTACCTGGTGTGGACCGTGATCTTCGTCGGCTTGGCTGTGCTGGGCACGAGGCGCTCCAGGACCCGGCAGTGAGTCGTCTCCGCACCTGGTTCTCCTCCGGGAACATCCCTGCCAGGAAGGGGGGTGTGATCGCCGGTGTCTGGATGGTGTTCCTCTTCTTCCCGATAGTCTCGCTCTGGCGGCTCGACGACGGACCTGAGCGCTGGCTCGGGCTTGTGGCCCTGACGGTTTTCATCCCTCTCTATATAAGCTCCTTCACTCACTTGGGTGCCTTCCTGGACGTTCGGGGGCGTAAGACTCAGCTTGTCCGGGCGGCCTTGATAGTGATCATCATCGCCGTGCTGGCCTGGAGCATCCGCACAGATGTCATCAGCATGTTCCCCTTCCTGGTCGGGTTCACCAGCTATGGGCTCTGGCCTCCCATACGACTGCCCGCGACGCTGGCGGTCATCGGGTCCAGCATCGCCGTGGTGATCTGGCAGGGTCTGCCGGCGGCATACTTCACACCGGTCATCATCACGGTCCTGTTGGTGGTCGCGAGCATGCTCACGGTGAGGGTGATTGAATATGAGGTGGCGGCTGCCGAGAGCGAACAGCACCTGAGGGCGGCTGAAGAGCGCGAACGGCTGGCCCGTGATGTCCACGACCTGGTGGGGCATTCGATCACGGTGGCGACCCTGAGACTGCAGCTGGCGGAACGGCTGTTTGACAGTGACCCGGACCGAGCTCGTGCTGAACTTGCCCGGACCCGAGAATTCCTACAGGAGGCGCATGGGGAACTCCGACGAAGTATCACCGGCCAACAGGAACGCTCTCTAGTCAATGAGGTGGACCGGGTGGTTGATGCGTTGCATTCAAGCGGAGTTCAGGTCGATGTGAAAGGATCCCCTGAGCTGGTCCGAGGCCCGGTCGCCCTGGTTCTCGGGTGGGTGCTGAGAGAGGCGGCGACCAATGTGCTGCGGCATGCGAATGCGAGACGAGTCAGGATCTGCTTCGAACCGCACGGCTTCTCCATGATCGATGATGGGGATGGCCCCGGTCAGGGAAAGGGGAGCGGAATACCCGGCATGCGGCAGCGGGTGGCTGCGAGCGGCGGCGAGTTTCACTTCGGCCCGGCGGCGATGGGAGGCTGCGAGGTGAGGGTGACGTGGTGATCCGCGTGCTGCTGGCTGATGATCAGGATCTCATACGAGGCGCCCTGGCGGCGCTGCTTGAACTTGAACCGGACATCGATGTCGTGGCTCAGGTCGGTCGTGGTGACGAGGTTCTCGCTGCTGCCCGGGAGGCCCGGGCGGAGGTGTGTCTGATTGACATCCAGATGCCGGGGGTGGACGGAATCGAGGCTGCCAGGCAACTGCGTGATCAACTGCCGGGAGTCCGGGTGGTGATGGTGACGACCTTTGACAGGCCGGGATACCTGCGTCGTTCGCTGGAGGCTGGGGCCATTGGATTTGTGGTCAAGAACACGCCGGCGGCGGAACTCGCTGAGATAGTGCGACGAGCTCATGCAGGTCTGCGCACCATTGACCGCGAGCTGGCGCACGATGTCCTGTTCACCCTTCCCAACCCGCTGACCACCCGTGAGCAGGAGGTACTCCAGTTGGCGGCCTCCGGGGAGCCTGTGGCTCAGCTGGCGAGGAAGCTGTTCCTATCCCAGGGCACGGTGCGCAACCACCTGTCGAATGCCATCGGCAAGACGGGGGCAGCGAACCGTATGGAGGCCGTCAGGATCGCAACCGAGCGTGGCTGGCTGTGACCCCTGTTTCTGCCGCGTATTAGAATTCCCGCCATGGCAGGGCGGATCAACGACGAGGATATCGCGCTGGTCCGGCAGCGCTGTCGCATCGACGACGTGGTACGTGACTACGTCGCTCTGCGGTCCGCTGGTGGTGGGTCTTTGAAGGGCCTGTGTCCCTTCCACGATGAGAAGACCCCGAGCTTCACCGTCACTCCGGCTCGTGGGTTCTTCTACTGCTTCGGGTGCGGTGAGGGTGGAGACGTCATCACCTTTCTGCAGCGCCACCAGAATCTCAGTTTCACCGAGGCTGTACAGTCCCTGGCGGACCGAGCCGGGATCGTCCTGCGCATCATCGACGACGGCCAGAGCCCGAGTCAGCCACCCGGGCAGCGCAAACGGGTTCTGGAGGCCAATGCTGCCGCCCAGGAGTTCTTCGCCTCGCAACTGGCCTCCTCGGAGGCGATCACCGCCCGTCAGTTCCTGGACCAGCGTGGCTTTGATCGTGCCATCGCCGAACGGTTCATCCTCGGCTATGCCCCGCGAGGTGGTCAGGCGCTGCGTCAGGCGCTGCGCGCCAAGGGCTTCGATGACGCGACGCTGAAGGCTGCCGGCCTGATCCGTGACGGAGGCCGGGACTTCTTCGTCGGCCGGCTGCTGTGGCCCATCCGGGATTCAGCCAGTGCTGTGCTGGGATTCGGGGCCAGACGCATCCACGACGATGATCGTCTGCCAGCCAAGTACATCAACACCCCAGAGACCCTTGTGTACAAGAAGTCCCAGGTTCTCTACGGCCTCGACCTGGCCCGGCAGAGCATCGGGAAACGCGCCCAGGCCGTGGTCGTCGAGGGCTACACCGATGTGATGGCCGCTCATCTGTCGGGGGTTGACACCGCTGTTGCCAGCTGCGGGACAGCCTTCGGTGAGGAGCACGCCCGCCTGCTGCAGCGGTTGCTCGGAACCCACGACGGGCTTCATGGGGAGGTGGTTTTCACCTTCGACGGAGATGCCGCAGGACAGAAGGCCGCACTCAAGGTCTTCCAGGGAGACCACAACTTCACTGCCCAAACCTATGTCGCCGTCGAGCCCTCCGGGCTGGATCCCTGCGATCTGTGGCTCCGCGACGGTGAGGCAGCGGTCCGGGAACTGGTGAGCAGGCGCATCCCGATCTATCGATTCGTCATGTTGAACATCCTCCGGGGATACGACCTGGATCGGGCTGACGGACGGCTTGGAGCGCTGCGTGAGGCTGCGGGCCTGGTCGGCTCGATCCGTGACCGGTCCCTGGTGAATCAGTATCTGAGGGAACTGTCTGACATGCTCGGCATGGATCTGGAGGATGTGCGACGTGAGGTGGCGAGCCGATCCCGCCGTGCCACCGGGACTCCAACGTCGGGGCAGATGCCGCAGCGTCCCCCGAGATCCGATTGGCCTGACCCAGCTGACCCCGCACTCCGGCTGGAACGCGACACCCTCAAACTCATGCTCCAGTACCCCTTTACATTCGACGAGGCTTGGAACGCGGTGCGCACCGAGGAATTCTCCCACCCCGGGTACGCTGCCGTGTTCCGGGTGATCTCCGCCTGTGATCCCGGGGAGGGGTGGGAGGAGGAACTCCGCCGTCAGGCCCCCAACGAACTCGTGCTGCAGCTGCTGGTGATGCTCTTGGTGGAGCCTCTCCTCCGGCAGGCGGATGAGGCTTATTCGCTGGCCCACACCAACCGGCTGCACCTGACCAACGTCTCCAAGGAGATCGTCGACCTGAAGTCACGTCTTCAACGCACGGACCCCATCAAAGACCAGGAAAACTACGATGCGATGTTCAAGACCCTCACCAGCCTTGAGCTACGCTGCAAGCGGCTCACGGAGAACCTGACGGGGTGACGGCAGCGGACTCACGCGGATCCTCTCCGCGCTGAGCAACTGCCGTGCCTGCTGGAGGGCCCGTGACTCAATTCGCTGGATGGTGCTCGCGGACAGTCCCAATGCCACGGCGGTCTGATTGCGTGTCAGGCGACGAGTCCCGATACCGAAGCGAAGCCGCAGCACCACAGCGTCCTCTCCCAGAAGATCGAGGAATTGAAGCGATTCCTGTTCCACCTTCTCGAATCCGGCCTCAACGGTGAGCAGATGAGCGGGAACCTGCTCCAGCGCGTATGACTTGACCACCTGTCGGGTCCCATCCTTGCGACGGACTAGGTCGAGGCTGCCGCAGTGGGTGCTGGAGGCGTGTTGCAGCCTTCGTAGGATCCAGTCGTAGGCCCAGGTGCTGAATCTGGTGTTGCGCTCATAGTCGTATCGCCAGAAAGCCTGGGTCAATGCGACACAGCCCTCCTGAAACAGGTCGTCCATCGACACCTTGTAGCGGTTGGATATCTCGCCGGCGAGTTTCATGACCAGGCGCAGATTCGACTCGATCAGGGTCCACCCGGCCTCTCTGCCCCGGGAGACGAGCCTCATCAGCTCCTCGGTGGCGTGGCGTTTGTCATTGGTATCGAGCAGATGCTGGGCATACACTCCAGCCTCGACACGCTGAGCGAGTTCCTTCTCCTTTGCAGCCCCCAGAATCCGGGCTGACAGGATCAACTTCCTTGTATCCATGCCTCACGGTGACATACGCCCAGAAGCCCAGGCCAGGGCATGCGGGAAACAGACAACACGATGCAGCAAGGTGACAACACTCTCTGGGGGAGTGACAACACCTCTGACGATGGGCTTGGCACAATGGGGCAATGCCGCTTCGATCACAGCACTTTCCCGGTCAAGCCCAACTGCTGGGGCTCCTTGGCGGCAGGGCCAGGGTGCTCGTCTGGGCTGTTGGCCCTGCTGACGCCGTGGTGGTCGCGACCGTTGAGGAACTGGCGGTGCGCCAGGGTGGAGACTGGCAGCGTCTGCGCTGGGATCGGATTCTGCGGGGCGGATGGCGTGCCGAGGACTCATCCCTCTTCTGGGAGACCGCGGACGGGCCAGGAAGCTGTGTGTTGGAGGAGCCGGGCGAGCTGCCGATCGTCTTCAAAGAACGGGTGCAGGCATCCACCGTCATGGTTGTTAACCATGACCTGCCGCAGGGAGGAGGGGTGCAGATTACCGCACGTCGAAGCCTTGATGTCGAGGGGCAGATCACCTGGCTGGCCAGCGCCACAGGTGGAGCGGACCTTGGGGATCCTGATACTGCGGCGTTCGTTGTTGAGCAGACGGACCATTTGCGCTCCGAATACGGGCTGTGACGTTCCAACCACGGTAGGTTTCCTCTCGTGGACGTCATCTTCATCCGGCACGCCGAATCCACCAACAACCGCTCCTGGGAGGAACACCGCGATGAGTCACAGCGAGTCCCCGATCCGGGGCTGACTACCCTTGGAGACTCCCAGGCGGCGGCGCTGGCAGACTGGATGCCCGGTTTCATCCCAGCCCCAACCCATCTGTTCTCCTCACCTTTCCTGCGGACCCTGCTGACCGCCGCCCCTTTGGCGGATGCCCTCAATATGGAGGTTGAGGTCAGGTCAGACCTCATGGAGCGTGGAGGCCCCTTCGCAGGCTCCATCCTGGAACACCAGCATCATCCAGGATCTCCACGATCGGTGCTGCAGGCAGTGTCGCCGCGACTCGTGTTTCCCCTCGAAGTCACAGAGGAGGGATGGTGGAGGGGGCCATTCGAAACCCGTGATGTCGCGGTGGAGCGTGCCCGGCGGCTTGCCCACTGGTTGCGGACGGCATTCCAGCCTGATGACTGCATCGTCCTGGTGAGCCATGGGGCGATCGGTTCATTGCTGGCGACAGCGCTGTTCTGCCCCGGTGAGCTAGACACGATGTCATCCCAGATCCTGGGGGAGACCTCAAGCTGGTTCGCCCTGGACAACACCTCAGTGTCCTGGTTCCGGCTCTTCCCCGGCGGTGACACCGAGATGCGTTGTCTCAACCGGGTAGACCACCTGGTTCCCTCGGGTCTGAGCAGCGCGACGATGTCTCAGCCCAGCTGATTGACTCATCCGATGAAGGCTGCTAAAGTTTCTCCTCGCGTGGCCGAAGGGTCACACGATCCCTGGTAGCTCAATTGGCAGAGCATTCGACTGTTAATCGAAGGGTTACTGGTTCGAGTCCAGTCCGGGGAGCATCTGAGTTGGCGGGCAAGAGCCCGCCAATATGCTTTTCAGCCGTTAACTTTCAGGAATCCTCTTTTTGGATCAATGAAAGAAAGAGGGGTTTTGCTGTAGGCTTCGCCAGGACCGAGAATAAACGGTTCTTGTTCTTTGGGAAGTCGAAGGGGGAAGTAATGGCTTTGGTTGATTCCAAGGCGTGGGCTTTGAAGGGTTTGGCTCTGGTGGGGGTGACGGCGCTGTTCGGTGGCCTCCTCGCGCCCTCCACCGCTCATGCCGCACCACAGCTGGGGTTGATTGTCGGGCTCGCCTCAGATGGAACGGAAACCTGGGATGCTGACGACTCAGCGGGAAACGACTCCGGACCGAACAACGGCATCGTTCGGGTGAACGACACCGTCAACTATCAGGTGCAGTACAACGTCAACGACTCAACGGGCGTTGTCTACACCGGGAGGAACACCACGGTGAGGCTGAAATTCCCCAAGGGGATATACCTGGATTCCCTGCCAGGTGTCTGCCAACAGCCGGGATCCAGCCTGACTCCGGACACGATGCCCGACCCTGCGCTTCCGCTGGTGGCTGACGCACTCAACGGACTTCCGGAGCAGGAGCTGATCTGTAATATTGGCGATAAGACCAATGCCTCTGAGTCTCTCTATCTCACCGCGAAGGTGAGCAACCTGGTGGGCAATGGCGCCAAGCTGACCATCCTGGAGGGGGCGATCAGCGCGGATGATGTTCCGGCGACGGCTGCCTCCGCGCTCCCCACCGTGACGGCGTCATCTCGCCTCAAATGGGACATCTCGAAGAACAGTGTGGTCCTGAAGGAGAACAGCGGGTACGTCTACGGTCCCACCAACTCTGAGTGCCCCTGGGACACGAGCAGGGTGTGCAAGCTCACGGCCTACACCGCGCAGATCTCTGCACCTGACAACGGTAAGGGCGCGATGCCGGCCATCGGCGACATCACCTTCACCGATGACCTGAGTCCGGCCGCCATGTACCCGCACCTTGATGCGGGCACAATCGCCCTGATCGAGGCTGACCTGGAGAAGTATGGAAGCCGGATCTACCCGTACGACTACTACTACATGTCCGCTGCCCCCAAGATCGGATTCAGGGGATCAACCACTACGAATGCGGTACGGGACTCGGGGCAGGTGACCTTCAACCAGGCCGGTCCCGGGAAGCCCGCAGTGTTCACAATCAGGGACGCAGACACGACTCTGAAGACCTTCCCCTCCCAGGTGCTGCAGCCGTCCGGAACGGCAATTCCCTCGAATGCCGCCTACGCGGTGACAACATCCTTCATCGTCTACACACCCGTTGACGTGATCAAGGATTTCGGGGTCCACCGGGACAACACCTGGTCCCTCGCGACCCGCAATGCCTTCAGCGGTCTGAAAGTCAATGGGCTCACCGCCAATGACGTCGAGGGCAGTGGAGACCAGCCCGCCTGGAATGACTATCGGACCACCTCCCCGGAGGTGAGCATCGGATCAGGCTTCTCCAAATACATTGCCGGTGTGCCCGAACAGCCGGGCAACATGACCCCTGTCGAGTTCAGCCCCAGCGACTCCTCCTACGGAGAGGGACCCGCTGGCGGCGCAACCTTCCGTTCAGGCGGCATCACGGTCGCTCCGACCCAGGACGTTCAGACCCAACTTCTGCTTGTGGGAACCAACCCCGGCCTGCCCGGCAAGGTCAGCGCCATGATGTGCGACGCCTGGGACAACACCCGGCTTCATCTTGAGTCACGGTCGGTGCCCGGCTCAACCCACCCTGCCGCGAACTTCCAGAGGATCGGCAGCGAAGGATCCCCTGTGTGGGTCTCCGGATACAACAACGCACTCATCGGTGGAAAAGCCGCCTGGGCCACTCAGAGCAGCCAGGTCCCAGAGATCAAGGTCCAGTACTCCGCAACCCCGGGCGGATCCGAGGCAGCCTCAGAATGTGGTGACGACAAGGGCCCCTGGTATGACTCGCCATCGGAGGTGCCTGGAAACGACTCAACGCTTGCCGCTCGCGGTGTCTACTCCGCCGTGTCCCGGGTCCGCATCTACACCGTCCTTCCCGCACCTGTCGCAAAGAATGAGCTGGTGGGCGCTGGCGTCCGCATGGTCGTCGGCATCTCCCACGAGGTGGTGGACTCGGGTCGGCCTGCTGGGGACATTCTGCCGAACTGGGCAGGCGTCAAGAGGGTGAACCTTGAGGAACTGACGCAGGAGAAGCTGCTTGAGCACAAGGCATCATGGGGACAGAGCAGCTACGAGCCGAGCAACCACACTGGCCAATACGGCGACCGACTGATCCTGGCGCTGGCCCAGGCCAGGGTCGCCAAGCAGGTGCGCAAAGGAACCTCCGGCACTTTCAGCGCAACCCCGCCGCAACTCACCGGAGGCGATGTGGCCCAGTTCCAGCTGTCACCCTCGCTGACCTCTGCGGCATTAGTGCCCGGCATTCTCAAGGACGTCTGGGTTGAGGACTGCCTGCCGGAATCCCTGACCTACCTTGATGCCTCGGTGACTCCCGCCGTTATGTCCGCAGGATCAACACCTGCAGACGCGAAACGTCCTGCCTGCGCGGCAGGGGAGACCTACCTCCGCTGGGTCTTCCCAGGTCATGAGGTGAATCAGGCAATCCCGCCCATCATCTTGACCACTGAGATCTCCCCCGCAGTCAAGGATGGCGTGTACACCAACACCGTCGTCGTATGGGCTGAGGATGACGTATCCACTCTGGCCCAGCGCACTGCCAGGGCATCTGTCCAGGTCTCCAACGTTGCGGGCATCAAACTGGAGAAGACCGCGCTGACCCCTGTCGTGCAGGTCAACCGTGAGGGCCAGGCTACGAATGAGCTGAACAAATGGCGTATCCGCATCATGAATACGCTTCCCAACCCGGACGCGCAGGCGATCAGCAGCCCGGATATCATCGACATCCTTCCACGCAACCAGCTGGGCGAGAGTGCCTTCAAGGGGACCTTCACGCTGGAGTCCGCCTCAGTCACCCACGGGACCGGCGCAGCACGGATCCTCTACACAGCGGCGAATGAGGTGAACCAGGACCCGAATGACGCCACCAACAGCAGCAGTGGCGCCACCACTTGGTGTGATGCCCCGACAGGCGGAACCGTCATCTCGGGCAGCGGTGCCTGCCCCACCTCGGCAGCGGATGTCACTGCGCTGCGGATCCAGCAGCCGGGAAGTTTCGGCTCCGGTGAATATGTCGAAGCAGAGCTGTCCATGCTCGGTGTCGGCAACGCCGATGGCGACGTCTACTCGAACGTGGTGTTCGCCCGCGCCACTGGTCTGGACCTGGCCGTCGGGCCCATCAAGCGAGCCGAACGTGTCATCGGAGGCGAGATCGGCGACTACACCTGGGTGGACCTGAACCGCAACGGCATCCAGGATCAGCTCAACGGCAGCGATGAACCAGCCGCCGAGGGAGTCACCGTCACTTTGACGGGCACCGATGACCTGGGCAACGCCGTGCATGCGACCACCACAACAGATGCGAACGGCGCCTACTCCTTCGCGGGCCTGCGTGCATCCGATTCCTCCGGGTACACCGTGACCTTCGGGAACTACGCCGACGGGTTCACGGCCCAGAGCGCGGGAACTGACACGACAATCGACTCCAATGCGGACACCACCACTGGGGCCTCCGCCCCGGTCGTCCTGAAGCGGGGAGCCAAGGATGACACCATTGATGCGGGCTATGTCGCCAGCGGCAGCCTCACCGTCACCAAACTGGTCTCCGGACAGGGGGTCGAGCCCTTCGCCGGCGGTGACAGCTTCACCTTCAGCGCAGTCTGCACCCTGGACGGCAAGGAGGTCCTGAACAAGCAGGACATCACCGTCACCATCCCCCAGGGAGCCAGCAGCGCCGACAGCGAGACGATGGCGGGAATCCCGGTGGGAAGCAGCTGCGTGGTCACCGAGACCGCTGCGGCAGGCTCTGACCCCGTTGCTCAGCTGCCGTCCACAACCGTGACCATCGGATGGGACGCGGCAGCCAGGAGCGGACAGGAGGTCAAAGCGTCACTGACCAACTACTACTCGGCAGGCATCGTCAAGGTGACGAAGGCTCTGGAGGGCGATGATCAGGCTGTTGCAGATGCCGCCGGCACCGAGTTCACCGTTCTGGTCACCTGCCAGGTCCCTGATGCCAGCGGAGCAGCAGGTGCCACGGTGTTCAGTGGTGATGTGAAGCTGGTGGGTGGTCAGACGGTCACTGCGAAAGACGCCGGAGGCAATGACGTCAAACTCCCTCCGGGGGCGCGTTGCTTCGGACAGGAGACGGGCACAGGGGGTGCCACCAGCCATGCCGTCACCCCCAATACCTGGGCTGACGGTGTTGCAGTCGACACCAACGACCCCGGCATGCTCGACGAGCTGCAGATCTCAGCCACCAACACCTTCCGCAATCCGGCGAAGGTCGAGATGAGCAAAGAACTGGTCTCGGCTGATCAACAGGCTGACGATCTGACCGCCATCTACAGGGTCACCGTCAGGAACACTGGGACGCTGGAGACCACCTACGATCTGACCGATGAGTTGAGGCTCGGTGAGGGAATCACCGTTGAGGAGGTGAGCATCACCTCAGTGGATCCGGCAGCCATCACGCCCAACCCGGCCTTCGACGGCAGGGATGATACCCTGATTGTCGCTGGCCAGGAAATCAAGGGCGGCGCCACCCACACCTATACCATTCAGGTCAAGGGCACGGTTGCTTTCACCATGACCGCGGCCGCAGCTAATTGCACCATGGACGGCAACGAGCAGGGAACAGGTCTGCTCAATGAGGCCCAGGTCACCTGGAATGGCGAGACGCTGAAGAGCGAGGCATGCGGTCCCGTGACACCACCGCCCGCCCCGACCGGCGAGGTCACCGTCGTGAAGAAGATCGACGGCGATGCCGAAGCGGTTCAGGCGGCGCTGGCGAAGGAGTTCAAGATCAATGTGACCTGCCAGGTTGAGGATGCGACGGGCAACCGCAGCGATGTCTTCAACGGCGAGGTGGTCCTCACCGGTGCCGAGACCAAGAAGGTGGTGGACGCCGCAGGCGATCCTGTGGTGATCCCCCACGGCGCCCACTGCTTCGGAACCGAGACCGACGATGGTGGCGCCACGGCGTCCACGGTTGACTTCGACTCCTACGACAACTCCGCAGTCGTCGAAGGCCGTAGGACCGGTGAGGTGGCCCAGCTCACGATCACGGCAACCAACACGTTCCGAAACCCGCCCGCATTGGGCATCACCAAAAAGGTGATCGATACCTCCCAGGAGGGCGCTGACGTCACCACCACCTACCAGGTCGTGGTCTCCAACACCGGGACGCTGGCGGGAACCTACGATCTCAGTGACGACCTCGCCTACGGTGAGGGCATCTCGGTGACTGGGGTTGCAGTGACCTCCGTGGATCCCGTGACAGTGACGGCCAATGCCGGATTCAACGGCACCACCGACACGGTTCTCGTCAAGGCTCAGAGCATTGAGGGTGGGGCATCGCACGTCTTCACCATTGAGGTGCGGGGCAAGGTCGCATCAGGAATCAGCACGGCGGCAGCTGACTGCACGGTGGCTGACGGCGAGACGGGAACTGGGCTGCTGAACAAGGCGACCATCACCTTCAACGGTGTGGATCAGAAGGCTGACGCCTGCGCGCCGGTCTCGCCCCCGTCGAATCCGGAGCCAACGCCCTCGCCATCGCCGACACCCACCCCGACGCCCACAGGACCGGTGACCCCAGCTCCTGTGAAACCGACGCCGGTGCTCCCCAGGCCCGGGCTGCCCAAGACCGGGGAGTAAAAGCGAGACATCGACCAGATCGGAGTCTCACCACACCGCTGCCCTGCCAAAGATCCGTCTCCGGCAGGGCAGCGGTTGGTCTGTGGGGGCAGGCAGATCCTGGGTGCTCACCCGACCCAGGCCACACCAAGGTAGGCGATGGACGCCACCAGCAAAGTGGCCAGCGCCGCGAGTCCGAAGGGTTTGAGGCCGACTTTCAGGAGGTTCCGGACCTTGACGCCGCAGCCCAACCCGAACATCGCCGCCGCGAGCAGACCAGTCTGCAGGACCTCACCGGTGGTGAGCACCAGGTCGGGAAGGGGTATGAGGGTGCGCAGCAGAACCATGGCGAGGAAACCGATGATGAACAGCGGCAGGACCGGCGGCAGCTTCGTGGATGCCGTGGCGGCCCTGCCGTCACCCTCCCGACTCAGGCGACGCTGGCGGATGCTCAGGAAGGTGATGACAGGAGCCAGCAGCAGTACCCGGGCGAGTTTCACGATGACGGCTACGCCAAGTGCACCGCCGCCCAGGACACCGCCTATCGCAACGACTTGCGCGATCTCATGGGTGGAGCCGCCGGCCCAGGCCCCGGCGGCCTTGTCTCCCCAAACGAGTAGACCGACTGTGAGTGGGACCAGGGCGATCATCAACGTCCCGAAGATAACCACCAGGGCGACAGCGGTGATGGTGTCCTCCTCCCGCTCGTCGTCTGGGTCGAGCACCCCTGAGGCCCCGGCCACAGCTGCAGCTCCGCAGATCGAGAACCCGCAGGCGATCAGCAGGGAGAGATTCGGCGGAACCCGGAGCAGCCGTCCGATCAGCACTGTTCCCAGCAGGCCGCCGGCGACGACGCACACCACGACCAGCAGCATTGGCCATCCGAGGTCAAGCATGTCGGTCAGCGAGAGCCGGAGCCCAAGCAGCACGATTCCCACCCTCAGAAGTTTCTTCGCAGAGAACTCGATCCCCGGTGAGACGCTGGCGGGGAGCCTGACGGCGTTGGTCAGCGTCACCCCCAGCACAATTGCGATGATCAAGGCGCTGACGCCAGGCAGCAACCAGTTGATTCCGTAGGACAGCACCGCAGCGCCGATGCAGATCGTGAGCCCGGGCAGCAGGGAATGCGACTGGGCGCGAACTCTCTGTATCAGGGACTCTCGTCCAAGGGGAGTGTGAGTCATGGTCTCCATCGTCTCCCCGATGACTGGGGTTGGGTAGAGGCAGAAATCATCAGGGTCACAAGTTGTTATTGTGACTGGAGACCCTGATGGAGGATGACGGTGAATCGTGAGCCCGACCTTGCAGCATTGCGCGCCCTGACTTTGGTGGCAGAGCAGGGCAGCATCTCGGCTGCGAGCGCCAGGCTGGGGATCAGCCAGCAGGCGCTTTCCCTGCGAATTCGCAGCCTGGAGACGGAGTTGCGCTCCCGACTGTTGGCGCGTTCGGCCAGGGGTTCCAAACTCACCCCCGCCGGGGAGCTGGTGGTCGGCTGGGCGGCTTCGCTGCTGGCTGACGCCGATGAGTTCAGCGACGCCGTCGATTCGCTGCGCACTGATCGTGCGAGGAGGCTCAGGATCATGGCAAGCCTCACGATTGCCGAGCACCTGATGCCCGACTGGATTGCAAGGTGGCGCATCTCCCGTGGGGATGACGGCCCCGTCGTCAAACTGATGACGGCGAACAGCAGCGTGGTCGTCGATGCCGTACGAGCTGGAACGATAGAGCTCGGCTTCATCGAGACCCCGATGGTGCCCACCGACCTGGCCGCCCAAGTCGTCGGGCATGACACCATCGAGGTGGTTGTCCAAAGCGGCCACCGCTGGGCGCGGAACGGCGGAGTCTCCCCCCGGGAGCTGGCGAAGACCAGCATGGTGCTGCGAGAACCCGGCAGCGGTACCCGGCAGGCTCTGGAGGAGGCAATGGCGGGCGCCGGGTTCCCCATGAGCGCAGAACCTGCTGCGGTGCTGTCGACAACGCTTGGCATCCGCAGCGCAGTCATGGCTGGGATTGCCCCCGGCGCGTTGAGCTCCCTTGCTGTCTCCGAGGACATTAGCTCCGGCAGGCTGGCGCGGATCCCCATCCGAGATCTTGAGATCCGCAGACCGCTCACCGCGATCTGGGCGAGGCGGGACGCCACACGGAGAATGCATGATTTTCTGTCGGTCATCGTGGATGTGGTGACGCCGAGTGCTAGGAGAGGGCCAATAAGGTGAGCTGTGTCCCAAATCCCCACGGGCCGCCCGCCACACGCTCGTGATTTCCGGGCGGGACGGTGGGGAATCTGATGCGGCGACCACTGGCCTCGGGCTGGTGGGGCGTGCGGGGCTCGAACCCGCGACCCAGGGATTATGAGTCCCTTGCTCTGACCGGCTGAGCTAACGCCCCGAGCTCGGCCTAGCTTAGCGGTGTTTCAGCGCGAAAGGCACATGGTTGGCTGGATGACCTGAAGACATGTGGGGTGCGCAGCTTCCCCACAGCCGCTGCATAGGACGGGTCGGGAAGCTGATTGCCATGAAGAATTCACGACCCGCTTCGCGCGTCTCCCGCCGAGCCGTGATCACCGGTTCCGTGGGGGTGCTCGGACTTGCTGCAGCAGGTGGAACCGCCTGGGCCCTGGATCGCTACCTGATTGAACATGCCGATGTCACCGCCGCCTCCGAATATCAAGGGCTGCCAGGCACGCAGGCATCGGGGGCCTCTTCCACAGAGGCTGCGAGTTCCGCCGGTGATGGCGTCCTTGACGGCCTGACCTACACATCCAGCGACCGAAGCATCGCCATCACCTCACACACCGCTGGCTCGGGGGACTCCGCGCTGACCTGGTTTGTCGCAGATGTGAGGCTTTCGGATGCGACGGCCCTCAGAAACGGATTCGCGAAGGACACCTTCGGCACCAATATCATCGAGTACCCGTCGGTGATCGCCCAGAACGTGGGAGCCCTGTTCGCCGTCAATGGCGATTACTACGGCTTCCGGGACACCGGCATAGTCATCCGCGACGGTGTGGCCTTCCGCGATGAGCCAGCGCGCCAGGGCCTGGCAATCATGCGTGATGGCTCCATGGTCAGCTACGACGAGACAGGCACCACTGCTGCGAGGCTGATCGCCGACGGCGCCTGGCAGACGCTGTCCTTCGGCCCCACGCTGGTCGATGGGGGAGCAGTCGTCTCCGGCATCGACCAGCTGGAGATCGACACCAACTTTGGGAACCACTCCATTCAGGGCAACCAGCCCCGAACCGGCCTGGGGATGATCGAGCCCAACCACTTCGTCTTCATCGTGGCTGATGGCCGCAGCAGGGGATACAGCAACGGCGTCACCATGACCGCTTTCGCGCAGATCTTCGTGGAGTTGGGGGCAACGGTGGCCTACAACCTTGATGGCGGCGGCTCATCGCAGATGGTCTTCAACGGCTCCCTCGTCAACAACCCGCTTGGCAAGAGCAGGGAACGCGGCACCAGCGACATCCTGTGGATCGGACGGTGACATCATGCTCGTGCTCATACCCGCCTACGAACCCGGTGACTCTCTGGTGACCCTGGTCAAACAGCTGAGGAATGTTTCGTCTTCTCCCGAGATACTGGTGGTCGATGACGGCTCCGGACCGGACTACGACGAGATCTTCGCGCTGGCCCGTATCCATGGTGCCAAGGTGCTGCGTCACCAGGTCAACCGTGGCAAGGGCCATGCCCTGAAGTCCGGCTTCACTTACGCGATGCGACGCTTTCCGGGTGAGGTGGTCGTCTGCGCCGACTCAGATGGCCAGCACAGGGTGCCCGACATCCTCCGGGTCGCCCGTGAGGTGGATGCGGGCTCCCGTGAGATGGTGCTTGGGGGACGTCGTTTCACAGGCGAGGTTCCGCTGCGCAGTTCGTTTGGGAACAAGGTCACCTCGTGGCTGTTCGGGGTGCTCACCGGAATCCCCATTGGTGATACCCAGACCGGGCTGCGGGCCTATCCGCCTGGGGTGTTGGAGTGGCTGATCTCCATTCCGGGCGAGCGTTTCGAGTACGAACTGTCGCTGCTGCTGCAAGCAGGAAGGGCGGGCATCACCATTCGGGAGATCGAGATCGAGACCATATACCTGCGGGGGAATGCCAGCTCCCACTTCCGCCCGATCATCGACTCCTGGCGCGTCTATCGTCCGCTACTCGCCTTCGCCGGGTCGTCCCTCGCCGGGTTCGCCGTTGACTTCGTGATGCTCCTAGTGCTTATGGAGCTCACCGGGCACCTGCTGCTCAGCGTGCTTGCGGCCAGGATGGTCTCGGCGACGGTGAACTACCTCCTCAACCGTCATGCGGTGTTCCGTGACGGGGACCGCAGCTCGCCATTGCGCTACGCAGCCCTGGCGGCGGGTATCCTCGCTGGGAACTACCTGCTGCTGACTGTGCTGACGATGATTATGCCCCTGCCTCTCGCGAAGACCCTGACCGAGATCACGCTGTTCGGCATCAGCTTTGCTGCTCAACGTGCTCTGGTGTTTACCCGTCGCACACACCAGGGGCTGGAGACAACGCAGCTGGTCAACCGATAGGTTTCCCTGCATGCGCACACCAACTGACCTTGATGCGATAGCAGAAGCCCATGTGGATGCCATCGCAGCACATGATCCCATCAGCGCCACTGACTACGGCATCCCCGGATACGATCATCTGCTCCCCGACTTCTCACCAGGGGAGGCTGCTCGCTGGGCAGATCGTCTGCGCGACACCCTGCGCAAGATCGCCGCGACCCCAGCTGCGGACGATGTGGACAAGGTGACTTCGGCGGCGATGACGGAACGGCTTGGGCTGGAGCTGGAGGCCATTGAGGAAGGTGACTGGCTGGCGAACGTCAACAACATAGCCTCTCCCCTGCAGATGGTGCGTGAGGCCTTCGACCTGATGCCCACCGCCACTGATGAGGACTGGGCCAACATCGCCTCCAGGATGGCAGTGGTTCCCGAGGCCCTCACCGGGTATCGGGCCTCGCTGCATCAGGGCATCGCTGAAGGCCGTGTGCCGGCACGCCGCGCGGTGTTGGACGTGGCGGACCAGGCCACCCAGCTTGCCCAGCCTGCATCCAGGTTCCATGGGCTAGCTGCCGAGGCGCATCGTGATGGGGCTCTTGGAACGGCACTGATGAGGGGCGCGGCCCTGGCTGCCGAGGCCTGTGGTGAGCTTGCGCGATTCCTCAGGGAGGAGCTGGCCCCAGCTGCCGCGGAGTCTGATGCCGTGGGTCGTGAACGCTACGAACGGGCCTCCCGGGAGTTCCTGGGTGCCCGCATTGACCTGGATGAGACCTACGAGTGGGGCGTTGAGGCCCTGAGGGAGGTTGCGGCTGAGCAGGATGCCCTCGCACGTGAGATCGCAGGGCCGGGGGCGACGGCGGCTGACGCCATCGCAGCACTCAACGCCGAACCCGCGAACCAGATCCATGGCACCGACGCCCTGAGGGCGTGGATGCAGGGCGTTGCTGACGAGGCCATTGCCGCCCTGGATGGGACATACTTCGACCTTGATCCCCGCGTCCGGGACGTGCAGGCCATGATCGCCCCCTCGAACACGGGCGGCATCTACTACACCGCGCCCTCGGCTGATTTCTCCCGACCAGGGCAGATGTGGTGGTCCGTGCCCGCGGGCGTGACCGAGTTCACCACCTGGCTGGAGAAGACTACCGTCCATCACGAGGGTGTGCCTGGGCATCACCTGCAGATCGGCCAGGCCGTCGCTCTGGGCCAGAGCCTCAACCGGTGGCGTTCTTTGGTGTGTTGGACCTCGGGACATGGTGAGGGCTGGGCGCTCTACTCCGAACGTCTCATGGATGAGTTCGGCTTCCTGAACCCGGGGGAGCGGTTCGGAATGCTCGACGGGCAGCGGCTGCGCGCCACACGTGTCGTGCTCGACTTGGGCCTGCACCTGGGCAAGCCAGCCTTCGACCGCTACGGCGGTGGTACCTGGGACTACGACAAGTGCTGGCAGCTGCTGCGTGACAACGTCGCTATGGAGGAGCAGTCCCTTCGCTTCGAACTGCACCGCTACCTCAGCTGGCCAGGACAGGCTCCCAGCTACCGCGTGGGGCAGCGGATCTGGGAGCAGATCCGCTCCGAGCGGCAGGCGCGCGACGGGGCATCCTTCAACCTCAAGGACTTTCACAACCAGGCCCTGGCCGTCGGCTCACTGCCGCTGGACGTGCTCCGCGAGGTGCTCGCCGGGTAATCTGGCCCGGTGCTGACGATGCAAGACGCCCTCCGGATCCTCACCGACTATTGGACCTCGCGTGGCTGCCTGACATGGCAGCCATTCAACACGGAGGTGGGGGCTGGCACCATGAACCCCGCCACCGTGTTGCGGGTGCTTGGGCCAGAGCCCTGGGATGTGGCCTATGTGGAACCCTCAGTTCGGCCCGACGACTCCCGCTATGGCGAGAACCCGATGCGTATTCAGACGTTTACCCAGTTTCAGGTGATCCTGAAACCCGAACCCGGCGACCCGCAGGAGCTCTACCTCGGGTCGCTGGAGGCCCTCGGGATCGACCTCGACGCCCACGACGTGCGTTTCGTCGAGGACAACTGGGCGCAGCCCGCCATCGGCGCCTGGGGACTCGGCTGGGAGGTGTGGCTCGACGGCATGGAGATCACCCAGTTCACCTACTTCCAGCAGGTCGGCGGGCAGGACCTTGATCCGATCCCCGTCGAACTGACCTACGGCATTGAACGCATTCTGATGGCGCAGCAGGGTGTGACGCACTTCAAGGACATCGCCTATGCCCGTAAGGCCGACGGCAGCGTCGTTAGCTACGGTGAGGCCTTCGGGCAGCAGGAATACGAGATGAGCCGCTACTACCTCGACGATGCGGATGTCGAGGCGAACCGACGGCTCTACGAAGCCTACGTCTCCGAGGCGACGCGCATGGTCGAGGCCCGGCTTCCGGTGCCCGCGCACTCCTACATCCTCAAGTCGAGCCACGCCTTCAACGTCCTTGACGCCCGCGGGGCCATCTCGACGACAGAGCGAGCCCAGGCCTTCGGCACCATGCGTCGCCTCATGCGCGATACTGCGGCACTGTGGGTGGAACGTCGTGAGGAGCTGGGTTTCCCGCTGCTGAAGGAGGCTGGGCACAAGCCTGTTGCCGATGCCGGATCCGTGGAGCCCGCCAGTGAGGAACCCCAGGACTTCGCCCTAGAGATCGGCGTCGAGGAGCTGCCGCCGCACGTCGTCACCCCGACGGTGGAGGCCGTGCGCAGGGCGCTGACTGATGGTCTTGCCGCCTCACGCCTGACCTACGGCGACATCCGGGTGGACGGCACACCCCGGCGGATTGCCGCCACCGTTGCTGACGTCGCCGCCCGTGAACCCGACGCCACCACTCTGCGCAAGGGTCCGAAGTGGGCTGCCGCCTTCGACGCGGACGGCAATCCCACCACACCGCTCCAGGGATTCATGCGGGGCCAGGGAGTCACGATCGACCAGCTGGTCAAGGCAGAGGTGGGTGGTGCCGAACATGCCTGCGTCGCTGTTGAGGCCCCGGGACGTACCGCTCTTGATGTGCTGGGTGGCATCGTCGTCTCCTGCGTGGCGGGACTGCGGGCTGAGAAGAACATGCGCTGGAATGATCCGAAGCTGAGCTTCTCCCGTGCCGTTCGGTGGCTGGTGGCGCTGTGGGGTCCTCAGATTGTGCATGCCCGCATCTCCGAGGTCACCAGCGGCCGAACCACCTATCTGCAGCGCGCCACCGCCAGTTCTGCGGTTTCCAGGCAGCGGCCCGATGGCGTTCCCGTCGGCCACCACGAGGTGTCCTCGGCCGGGGAACTGCTGCCGTTGATAGCCCAGGGCGGGATTGTGCTTTCCCAGGCAGAACGTCGCGACGCCGTGGTGAGGCAGGCCGGGAGACTTGCCGCAGACGTGGCCGGGGTCATCGACTTCGAGGGCAACGCTGCGTTGGTAGACGAGATCACCAACCTGGTCGAGGAGCCTGTCGGTGTGCTCGGCAGCTTCGACGAACGCTACCTGCAGCTGCCGGAGCAGATCCTGGTGTCCGTGATGGCCAAGCACCAGCGTTACCTGCCCATCCGGGATGCCGCTGGGCGGCTGCTACCGCACTTTGTGACCATGGCCAACGGCTCCTGCGATGCGGCCGTGGTGGCCTCCGGCAACGAATCGGTGCTCAGGGCCCGCTACGAGGATGCGCTGTTCTTCTGGAATCAGGACCTTGAAGCCACATCCGTGGAGGATTTCGTGCCCGGGCTGGAGAAGCTCACCTTCGAGAACCGCCTCGGCTCGGTTGGGCAGCGGGCCCGCAGGATCGCCGCCATCGCCTGGAGGCTGGGGGAGAGGACCGCACTGGATCCCTCGCAGGAGGCGACGTTGCGTCGGGCCGGTGCCCTGGCGAAATTCGATCTGGCAACCAACCTCGTCACCGAGATGACCAGCCTTGCGGGATTCGTCGCACGGGAATACGCGCGGCGGAAGGGTGAGCCGGATGCGGTGGCTGAGGCCCTTCACGAGATGGAACAACCCCACACCTCCGCCGACGCCCTCCCCGCCTCCCTGCCGGGGGCCCTGCTGGCGCTGGGGGATCGCCTCGACCTGCTGATGGCCATGTTCGCGTTGGGGGCCAAGCCGTCCGGATCCTCAGACCCCTACGGGCTGCGCCGTGCGGCGCTGGGTGTGGTGCGCATCCTCCGGGAGGATCCCGTGCTGGCCGCGATCACTGTCCGCCAGGGTTTGGAGATCGCCGCCGATGTGCTGCGTGCCCAGGGCATCCAGGTGAGCCCGGAATCCATCGCAGCCGCCGAGGAGTTCACCGCAGGCAGGTTCTCGCAGCTGATGCGTGACGAAGGCCACTCGGCTGACATCGTGCTGGCGGTTCAGCCGTCCGCCGGGCACCCCGCGGAGGCTGTGCGGCACGCCCGGGAACTAGAGGCACTACTCGACGACCCGGAATGGCGGGCAGTCGTCGAGGCAGTCGTCCGCATCCGCCGGATCGTGCCCCAGGGAACCCTCCCCGGCCATGATCCTGCCCAACTGCGTGAGCCCGCAGAGGTGGCGTTGCGTGAGGTCGTGGAGGGCCTTGAGCGCTGCGCCACGGTGATGGATTTCGCCACGACTGGCAGGCGGCTGGTTCCCCTGATTGCCCGCTTCTTCGACGAGATCCTGGTGATGGCCAAGGAACCCGAGGTGCGCGAGTCACGGCTGGGGCTCCTCGCCGGGCTCGTGGCACTCGCCCCGGAGGGTCTGGACTGGGCTGCTGTGGACGCCGCCACGAAATAGCCGCCGCCGGACCGTGGCCGGGGTGATGCATCCCGGCCACAGTCACTCAGGAAGGTCAACCTCCCGCAGCAACCCCAAGATGGCATCCCCGACCGCGCCGTCCTCATGGCGTCCGATCTGGATGAAGCCGTGACCCAGAAGGCATGGGTCGGCAGCGGCCATGATGTAGCCGCGACCCACGAGACGCAACATCTCAAGGTCGTTGCGCATGTCCCCGAAGGCCACGCACCTGGCCGGGTCGATCTGATGATCCGTCAGCAACGTGGACAGAGCTGCGCCCTTCGTCACTCCAGCGGCCGACAGCTCGATCGTGCCGCAGGTGTCGTTCCAGGAGAAGGTGGCCTCCAGCCGGTCCCTGGCAGCCTCCAGCGCGATGCGACTGAAGGCGTGGGTGCCCGCATGTCGGGTTCTGGCCAACACTTTGATGATGGGGCCTGCCGTCAGCAACTCCGCGAGGGGAACCACGTGCTCCGCAGCCGAGAACGGCACCTCCGGATAACCTGCCTCACGACCCCACGTGTGCTCGTACTCGACGGCGAAACACACCTCCAGCTCAGCAGGCAGTTCCAAAGCGAACCGCGTTACCGCGTCAGGGTCGATGATGTGGAGCGTGTCTGCGTGTTCAGCTGTCAGCCGTCCAGTGGCCGCACCGTTGCTGGAGATCACCATGGGATCGAGATCGGCCAGCGCAGCCAGGTTCTCCAGCCATCGTCGCGGTCTTCCTGTGGCCACCACGAAGACGGCGCCCTCCTCGACGGCTCGCCGAGCCGCAGCCAGGTTTCCCGGGTGAGGCTTGGCGTCTGCGCCGAGGAAGGTGCCGTCCAGGTCAGTGGCGATCAGAGCCGGTCTCATGACAGAAGGCTACAGCGCCTCACCTCACCGGCCAGGACGCTGACCCCCACCCGGCCCCGGCATGCCGGATCGGTACTGGTTCGCGGCGACATTCCCCGCCGACTCGCCGTTGACGTTGACCTGGTAGCTGCCGTCGGCGTTGATCGCCGGCCCGGAGTAGACCACTGAGGAGAACTGCTTCTCGGAGGTGATGGTGCTGATCGTGTTCCCGCTGCTGTCGAGAATGGCAACCTCACCGGAGGCGACACCTCTCAGGTTCGTGAAGACGAATGACTGGGTGGAGGCCTCGGATGGGGACGTCGCCATCCCCGCTGAGCCCAGCGCCCAGAGCTCACCGCCGGTGATCGTTAGGCCCTGCTCAACGTCTATCGCCCCATTGCCGTCATTCGTGGGGCCGAATATCGTGACGCTCCCCCCTGAGATCAGGCCGCTGCCGTTGGAGTCGAGACCGTCGCCACCCGCATTGACGGTCAGCGTTCCTCCGGTGATGGTCACCCCCTGGGGAGAGTCGCCGGAGACATTGACGCCGTCATCGGAGCTGGTCAGATTGATCTCACCCCCCGAGATCACAATGGACTGGGCCTCCATGGCCTCCACTGAGGTCGAGACGGTCGTCTTCCCGCCCGAGACTGCGACGTCTGTGTGACCCTTGATGCCGTCATCGCCTGCTGTGACGGTGACAGCGCCGTCTGCGATGTGGACGTAGCCGCGATCCGCGTCGGTGTCGTTGTCGGCTTTGATGCCGTCTCCGGAGGCCTCGACCGTGACCGTGCCGCCTGAGATGATGACGTAGTCTTTGCCTCGGATGCCGTCGTCTGCTGCGGTGACCGTGACGGTGCCACCGGCGATCACCAGCCCGTCGGCGCTGTTGATGGCGTCATTGTTGCTGCCTGCAACCGTCAGCGAACCCGTTCCGGTGATACTGAGATCAGCGGCGGAGTCGATGGCGGAGGAGGGGGCACTCTCGGAGGTGTCGGCGTAGGCGTTGGCGTCGCGGACCGTGTTGGTGGTCCCATCAGCCAGGATGAGCGTCACCTCGTCGGCGGCAGAGACCACCAGGGGAGATCCGGAGTTGTTGGTCAGCTCGGTGCCGTTCAGGATCAGCTTCACATCCTGGGAGTCCGCGTTGATGGTGACCTGCCCCTGGAATGAGCCGGTCAGCCGGTACGTTCCTGCCGCGGTGATGGTGACTGAGCCCTCGCCGAGGGAGACTCCCTGCCCGGAGGTGCTGGCCGATGAGCCCTCCAGGCTGATGTCCACCACCTGGGACTCCTCATAGGTGGCGTCCTCCGGAGAGTAGTGCGAGGCCTGATTGGCCTCCAGGAGTGTGGTGAGGGCCTCGCTGCCTCCTAACTGGTCTGAGACGGTGCTTGTGGTTGCGGACTGATTCGTGCTCGTGCTGCCGGCGTTACCGACGTTCGTGGTGGGCGAGCAGCCGACGATTCCTGCTGTCAAGGCCAGGGCTGCGACACCCAGCTGGAGTTTGCGGATCATCTTCATCTCTTTTCTGTGGTCGATCTCAGGGTGAGGTGGTGTTTCAGGGTGCGATGCCATCGGTTGGAGGGAAGCTCGGGATGCAGAAGCGCCAGGCCGGTGGCGTACTTGGAGATGCGCTGGGGTCGGTGACCATGGTGCCAGAGTCGCCTGTCGGCCTCGCATGGGGCGGTTCCGGCCTTGGTCTCGATGATCGCCAGCCGTGGCATGCGCAGGGCTCTGCCGTTCTCGCGCCAGGCAAGGTCCTGGTCAAGTGTCAACCGTGTCCGGCCGTCGGGGCTCAGGAATGTGCTGCGAATGTAGTTGGTCTCCAGGCTGGGACGCAGTGATGAGGGCTGTAGACCGTGGATTCCACCTTCCTCCAGACAGGCCCTGATGAAGGCATATTCGCTGGGGGCGATCTGGTGAAGGCTTCGGCTCTCATGAGGGATGCGCTGTTTCACAGTGCTTCTGCCCTGCCGAGTCTTGACCTCCAGGAAAGTGTCCCCGGAGTCCTGGTACTGGCGCACCCGGACCTTGAACCGGTGTGCCCGACCTCGGGCAGCCAGGAGGTATGCATCGCGACCCGGTGTGTCGAAGTAGACCGATGTGTATCCGAAATGCTGACGGCCATTGATCTCAAGAATGCGTGTGCCTTGCGGCAACTGCTCCAGGAACATTTCGGCTGCGCAGTGATGCAGGGGGTATTTGCGATCGACCCTCTCCAGCAGCTCGGCGGAGGCGTTCAGCTCGAACAGCGGGACCGAGGCGAAGTTGCTGATGCTCATCATCGTCCTACCCGCACTGTGCCGGTGGAGGACACGGTGGCGGGTGCGAATCGCACCTCGACGAGGGTGGTGTCATCGACAAAGTCGATGCTCTGGACGTTGATCCCCAGCACGCGCCCCCCGAGACGGTGCGCGAGCTCATAACGCAACTCCTCCGGGTTGATGATGGCCCGATCCAGATTAACGACCTGATGTCGCGCCCCCTCCCGGAAGAACCTGGTGTCGGCGACCGCCAACACCAGAACGATCAAGGCCATGAGAATGTAGGTCAGGGACGAGCCTCCGAGTCCACCCAGAAGCCCCAGAGCCAATGAGGTGAAGTAATAGGCCACCTCGTGTTGGGCCAGTTCGTCGGAACGGAGCCTGATGATGGACAGGACCCCGAACAACCCCAGCCCCAGGCCCGCAGCCACAGAGCTGTTCAACAGTACGACTGAGACCGCCATGACTCCGATGTTCACTCCGAGGTAGGCCACAGCCAGGTCGCGCCGATGATGGCGGGGCAGGTAGATCCCGAAGACCAGGATGCTGATCGCAACGATGTTGGCGAGGTAGGGCAGGAGTTCCATGTGTTCGACCTTGGTGATCAGTGGAGGGTGATTCCCTCGGACTGGACACCATTGAGCCGGTTGGAGTTGTGCGTTTCCTGTGTGCTTCAGAGGTTCTGGGTGTGAGCTGTCAGAGTTTTCTCTCTGGGCTTGGGCTGCCAGGGCCAGACTCGGAGCCAGAGGGCTCCTGCATGGACGGTGTGTCCGACCGGCTGGGTGTGCCTTCCTCACCGCTGGAGGAAGAGGAGGGTGTTGGCGATCCGGAGCCCTTCGTCTCCGTCGGCACGGGTGGTGGCGGAGCGACCTTCGGCTGGTTCTGGAATACCAGTATGGCCAGGAGAACCCCGACCGCGGAGATCATCAGCATTATGAGGAATGACGTGAGCAGGCTGATCCACCCCGCCCGATCCTTGCGTCCGGGCCAGGGCAGAGGCCAGGTGCGTGAGGTGCCGCCGCGCGTGTTCTGCCACCAGTGGAGCCGAAAATCTGGGCCGGAGGGGGAGCCCAGCTGGGGGGTGTGCACCAGATCGACGGCCGCCAGGATGCGGCTGGCCTCAGCCACAGCCGCCTTCGAACCGTCGAAGGCCAGGGCAACCCAGGGGGCGAGGGGCTGATGGGAAGCGACGATCGGGTCGTCATCCTCGTCCTGGAACCTGACTGCCATGCGGCCCACGTCCTGATCCTGGCCTCCACGTGCCACGACCGTGTCGATGTGCATGGCGTTGACCTCGCCGGAGAAGCGGGCGCGAGCCGCCGGATCAGAGGCAGCGCCATCGTGCAGCAGGATCAGCATGACGGGATCGGAGCCCTCTGCGTGGGCGCAGAAGGCCAGTCCCGCAGGGCTGGCTGTCAGGCGTGAGTCCAACCAAAAGTCACCGACTCGAACAGGGTCTGAGGCGTCCAGTGGGAAGTACTCCGCGGACTGCCGGCTGGGATCGGGAGGCGCATTCATCACGCACTATGACATCACACTTGTGGGCCGCCCCGCCTCATTGCGGCGCTTGCCCTGAGGTGGCGGTATCGTGGTGGGCGATCGTTTCGAGGAGACCGCAAGTTGACTATCCCCACCGCGCAGACCGCTTTGCCGCAGACCGTCGCCGACGCAGCCAAACTTCTGGGAGTGGCCATCAGCCAGGTCCAGAGGGTCATCGTCGGCCAGGAGCACATGGTTCAGCAGCTCATGGTTGCCTTGCTGGCCAAGGGACACTGCCTCTTGGAGGGGGTGCCTGGGGTGGCCAAGACCCTGGCCGTCAGGTCCTTCGCCACGGTGGTCGGCGGTGATTTCGCACGAGTTCAGTTCACACCGGACCTAGTGCCGTCGGACATCGTCGGCACCCGCATCTACTCGGCGCAGAATGAGGGATTCGAGATTGAGCTCGGCCCCGTCTTCGTCAACTTCGTGCTGGCCGATGAGATTAACCGGGCTCCGGCAAAGGTGCAGTCCGCGATGCTTGAGCTGATGGCTGAGAAGCAGGTGTCGATCGGAGGAAAGACCTATCCCGCGCCCGACCCGTTCATCGTGATCGCAACGCAGAACCCTGTGGAGTCCGAGGGCGTCTATCCGCTGCCTGAGGCGCAGCGCGACCGGTTCCTGGTGAAGGTCGATGTGCCCTACCCGATGGGCAATGAGGAGTTCGAGATCCTGCGCCGGATGAGCGTGGAGCCGCCGAAGGCCGAGCGGGTGCTGAACCCTGAGATAGTCCGGCATCTACAGGATATGGCCTCCAAGGTATTCGTGCACAATCTGGTGAGCGAGTACATCGTGCGGCTGGTGCTGGCCACCAGAAACCCAGTCGACTTCGGCATGCCCGACCTGGACCCTGTCATCCAGATCGGCTGTTCCCCGCGGGCGACCCTGGGGTTGGTTGCCGCCTCACGATCACTCGCCCTGATCCATGGGCGCGACTACGTGCTCCCCACCGATGTCCAGGCGGTCGCGCGAGACGTCATGGCTCACCGCATCGTGCTGGGCTTCGACGCGGTTGCCGACAACATCGTCACCACGGATGTTGTCGACCGGATTCTCGCCATGGTTCCCGCCCCGACGCCGGTGTGGAATGAGCAGTCCCGACAGCAGCGCCACCAGCAGCACGGCTACCAGCCCACCCAGGCCTGAGAGTCACCCTTGGCTTCCCCAGCATTCGTCCCACCGGAGCCTCCCCGCAACGCCGGGGTGGCCATCTCCGTCTTGGAAACACCCAGCGGCCCCACCGTCCCGCTGGCGAAACTTGCCCCAGAAGCCGCGCTGCGGCGACTTGAGCTGACGGTTGTGCGGCGGTTGGAGGGATTCCTCCACGGGGACCATCTGGGGCTGCTTCCCGGCCCAGGATCCGACACCAACGACGCGCGTCCTTATCAACCTGGACAAGACGATGTGCGCAAGATTGACTGGGCAGTCACGGCCCGAACAACCGTCCCACACGTTCGTGACACCATCGCCGACCGGGAGCTTGAGGTATGGGGGCTGCTTGATGCCACACCGTCGATGAACTGGGGAACGGACGGCATCACCAAGCGAGACCTGGGAATCGCGGCGATCGCCACCATCGGCTTTCTCAGCCAGCGGATGGGGGACCGTTTTGGCGGGATGATGATGCTTCCCGACAAGGTGAAACGCCTCCCAGCCCGCTCCGGTCGCACCGCGCTCTACGGTTTGCTGCGGCAGATGCTGACTGAACCCATCGTCCCCGACAACGCGCCCGGTGATCTCACCCTGGCAGACGGCATTGAGCAGCTCACCCGCTCTCAACGTCGCCGTGGAATGCGCGTGGTGGTGTCGGATTTCCTGACGGCAGGGGAGACGGAGTTGGATCCCGAACAGCCACCGGCGTGGGAACGTGCCATCCGACGACTGGCGGTGCGGAATCAGGTACTGTGCGTCGAGGTGGTGGACCGGCATGAGCTGGAGTTCCCCGACGTCGGCGAGATGCTGATCCGTGACCCGGAGACCTCATTCAAACGGTATGTCAACACCTCAGATCCGGTTGCCCGACGACGGATGGATGAAGCCTCCAAAGCACAGCGAGAGCGTGTCAAGGTCGCGTTGCGGCGGGCTGGCGCTGGGCACATCCAGTTGCGTACGGACCGAGACTGGGTTGCCGACATTGCACGTTTCGTCCTGGGCTATCGGCGTGTGGCCAGCGTCCTCCACGCTCCGCCGCAGGGGGTCAGCCGCTGATGCCGTGGCCAGAGTTTGAGAGCCCGCAACGGCTGTGGGTGCTGCTGGTGCTTCCGGCGCTCATCATTGCCTACCTCATCCTGCTGCGTCTGAAGGGGCGCATCTCGCTGCGATTCACCAACACCTCCGTCCTTGGGCGGGTCATCGGGTCGCAGCGGCGCTGGACTCGTCACCTCGCGGTGGCGATGTCGCTGTGCTCCCTGGTTGCGCTCGGCCTCGCATGGGCGCAGCCACTCGGCACGGAGAAGGTTCCGAGGGAACGAGCCACTGTGGTGCTGATGGTTGACACCTCGTTGTCGATGCAGGCCACGGATATCGCCCCGAGTCGGCTTGAAGCAGCCAAGTCCGCCGCCCACGACTTCATTGAAGCCCTTCCTGACTCCTTCAACGTGGCGCTGGTGCAACTCAACGGCAAGCCCTCTGTCGTCATGCCTCCGACAACGGACAGGGGGGCCCTCGAACGTGCTCTCGGGGGGCTGAAACTGGAGGAGGGAACCGCCATCGGCGATGCGATCACCGTCGGGCTTGAGGCCATCGCCTCAGCGCCTGCAGCCGAAGGTGATTCCGAGCCGGCACCCGCCATGATGGTGCTGCTTAGCGATGGCAAGAACACCGAGGGTGCTGAACCTGGGGAGGCAGCCAGGCGTGCCCAACAGGCCCATGTTCCGATCTTCACTATCTCCTACGGAACCCAGAATGGCTCCGTGGATGTGGACGGCAAACGCTACAACGTCGCTCCGGACCCTGAGACGCTGCGGTCCATCTCGACAGCTACCGACGGTCAGGCCCTGGAGGCGGACAACGCCGGTGAACTGCAAGAGGCCTATAAGAGGATCGGGAGTTCCCTCGGATCGGAGGAGGTCAAGAAACCGGTGACGGCCCAGTACGCCCTGGGGGCACTCGGATTCGCGGTGGTGGCTGCGCTCGGAGCTGTGATGATGGCCGCGAGGTGGCCGCGATGATCCTGACGCCCCTCATCCTTGAATTTCTGCGACCCGTCAGGCTGTGGGCATTGCTGCTCATCCCGGTCATCGCGGGGCTCTACTGGTTTCTGGCGCAGCGCCTGCCCCAGATGACGGCCACCCCCAATTCACGGCTGCGTTTCGTGATCCCCAAGGATCCTGCCTGGAAGCGTCATGGTGCGGTGCTGCTTGCCCTGCTGAGCCTTGCCTCGCTGGTGATCGCCTGGGCCATGCCGAAGGACTATGGGGACAAACCACGGGACCGGGCGACGATCGTGGTGACGATTGACGTCTCGTGGTCGATGGAGGCCGAGGATGTGAAGCCCAACCGTCTTGAGGCCGCGAAATCCTCTGCCAAGGAATTCATTCTCAAACTGCCGGAACGCTTCAATGTTGCTCTGGTCACATTCGCGGGGACAGCCGATATCGCGGTCCCTCCGACGGTCGACCGGGGAACCCTGACGCGCGCCATCGACAACATCAAGATGGCGCCGTCCACCGCCTCAGGTGAGGCGATATACACCAGCCTGGATGCTCTCCGGCTGGTGCCGCCTGATCCCAGCGATCCCGAGGCGGCGGCTCCGGCTGCAATCGTTCTGCTGTCCGATGGCGCGACGAACATCGGGCGCAGTTCCGCAGACGCAGCCAAGGTCTCCGGTGAGATGGGGGTTCCCATCTACACCATTGCCTATGGAACGCAGAACGGCCGTGTCGAGGCGAACGGACAATCCCAGCGGGTGGCTGTCGATCACCATGAGCTCTATGTGATCGCCGAGAGATCAGGTGGCAAGAAGTTCGCGGCCGAGTCCGCCGGTGAACTCCGGGAGATCTACCAGGCCATCTCCAGCGACATCGGGTACGAGAAGGTTCCGATAGAGGTCACTGACCATTACGCAGGCCTGGCCATCATCTTTGCGATACTCGCTGCCGTCGGCGTCATCTCTCTTGGGGCTCGCTGGCCGTGACCTGCCCTGGGGGCTCCAGCTCCAGCAAGGGAATGTCATCGCTTCGGGGGAGGCCGAAGATCTGCTCAAGGAATGAGACCTTGCTTTCGAGGGCCTTCCTGCGGGCGCTCAGCGAACGGAACCCATGCCCTTCGCCCTCGAAGGTGATCAATGCCAGGGGGAGTCCCCTCCGTCGCACGGCATCAGCCATGTCGTAGGCCTGGCTCGGGGGAACCACCCGGTCCTCAAGCCCCTGCAGGATCAGCATCGGTGTGCTGAGGTGATCCAGCTGGGTGATGGGGGAGCGGTCGAGGTACAGCTGCTCGGCTTCCGGCCACGGCCCCACCAGAGAGAAGGTGTAGTGCGATTCAGCTTTGTGTGTGTCGGTGGCCAGGGAACGCAGGTCGCCGATGCCGTAGGAGCTGATGCCTGCGGCGAAGAAGTCGCTGGTGACCAGCGCCTGCAGCGTGGTGTAGCCACCGGCGCTGCCACCCGCTATCGCGACGCGTCCAGGGTCCGCGAGCCCATCGGCACACACCTGCTGGGCTGCGGCCACCACATCGGCGACGTCGAGGACTCCCCACTGCCCCTTCAGGCGTTCTCGGTATGCGCGGCCGAAGCCTGTGGAGCCGGAGTAGTTGACGTCGAGGACCGCGAGACCGCGGGAGACCCAGAACTGGATGGACTTGTCGAGGCTGGGGTAGTGAACCGAGGTCGGTCCTCCGTGGCTGAGCACCAGCAGCGGTGGCGGAGCGGTGGCTCCGGGGACGGGGAAGAACCAGGACTGCACTGGCCCGGATGGGCCTTCAGCCCAACGGCTTACGGGTTGGCTGATCTGAGACATGGGCTTTGCCGGGACGATCTCAGAGCGGGTGCCGTCCGGACGCAGGTGCACGAGGGTCGCGGAGCGATCCTCCCATTCGGCTATCACGAACAAGTCCCCATCGCGTGCCGCGATGGAGTCGATCATCGCTGTTCCCGGCAGGGGATGGGCGACCGAGCCGTCGTGAGGATCCCAGATGGCCAGACGACCTCGGCCCTCAACGATCTGGACAGTGGCCACCGCGCCCTCGGTCGTGAGGCAGGCTGGGGGAGTGTTCAGCACCCACAGCGGTATGGAGCAGTCCTCTGAGGTGGACCAGCGACGCTGCCCAGCCCCTGTGATGGCCCAGTTCCAGTAGCCAGAGTCATCGGAGCAGTAAGCCAGGTCCCCGTTGGGGAGCCACATGGGATGCTGCGCGCTGACATCTTCTCCACCAGCCACGAGCGTGATCTGGTTGGGGCTCTCCAACGGGCACATGAGCACTTGGGAGGAGTCCCAGCTCATGTCGGGATGCATCCACTGGGACCAGGCGAGCCTCCCGCCGTCTTCTACCGGACTCGCATAGAAGTCTGCCCCTGTGACTAGTACCCGGCCACCGTCGGCGTTGTCACTGTCCAGGTCGAGGGCGACGATCTCGCTGCGTTCTTCGGGAGAGGCTGCGTGATCCTCGCGAACCGCCAGCAGCAGGCGTCGTGAGCAAGCGAATGAGAGACCGCCATACCGGAAGCGACGGCTCTCTCGCGTGAGGGGGCGAGCCCTCTCACCATCGTGGAGCCACAACCTGTTGGTAAGGTCATCGCACCAGGCCACGAGGCCAGCCGTCACAGCGTATGCGCCGCCACCGTATTCCATGACTCGGGAGCGGACATTGGCCTTCGGAGTGATCTCGTCGACCCTGCCATCCCGCCATCTGCGAATGGTCACCCGGGAATCCTCGGAGGCGATAGTGGCCAGCCAGAAAACCCCGTCCTCGCTTGCCCTGACCTGCTCAATCCGATCGTCGCCAAGAAGAACTGCATCAACAGACATGGGCTTCATGGGGTTCTTTATACCCCACCAGATGAACTCTGTTGTCACGCGACGGAGTCTGTAGCACAATGGGGCCAATCTCTCGTGTGGGCGCGGGTCGCAGGGGAAGGCAATCCGGCCGAGACATCAGGGAGGACAACATGAACGCATTGAGGGCCGCAGAAAGCCTGCCCGGGGCGCGAGGGATGGTGTTCATCCACTCCACCCCTGCTGCGCTGTGCCCTCACATTGAGTGGGCCGTTGCCGCGGTTCTGGGGGCTGGTGTTTCCTGGCAGTGGACCGTACAACCTGTCGAGGAGGGGGCCCGTCGTGCCGAGCTGTCGTGGACCGGCAACACGGGCTCAGGAGCGCGTCTGGCGTCCCGGCTCGCAGAACTCTCCCGAATCAGGTTCGAGGTCACCGAGGATGCCGCTCTCGGCACCGAAGGCACCCGGTTCTGCTACACCCCAAGCCTTGGGCGTTTCAGCGCGACGGTCGGGATGCACGGGGACATCCTGGTGCCAGAGGACCGCATTCGTCATGCCATGAACACCGCTGCGGCCGAGGGGCTCAGCCTGCATCAGGCGATGGAACGACTGCTCGGCACCGCATGGGATGAAGAACTCGAATCCTTCCGCTACGGCTCTGAGGATGCGCCGATCCGCTGGTTGCATCAGGTCGTCTGATACAAGCAGAGCCAACGTGGCCCGTCCCGGTGGGGACGGGCCACGTTCGTGAGCCAGATCAGTCGGTGATGTTGGCGTTGGTCACAACCACAGCCACATTGGCCCCGCCGAAGCCGAAGGAGTTGTTGACAGCGCCGAGATCGCCAGCAGGCAACGTTCGCCTCTCATTGGCCGCGATGTTGATGGGAAGCCCCGGCTCCAGATTCTCGATGTTGATGGTGGGGGGCACCACACGTTCCCGCAACGCCATGGCGGTGGCAAACGTCTCCAGGGCGCCAGCACCACCCAGCAGATGCCCGGTCATCGACTTGGTGGATGTGACGATGCAGTCGTCGACAGCGTCCCCCAAGGCTGTGGCGATCGAGTTGGCCTCGGTCAGATCGCCTTGGGGTGTGGACGTGCCGTGGGCGTTGACATGAACGATGTCACGGGCTTCCAGCCCCGCGGCCTGCAGGGCCTTCAACATGGCGGTGGACTGGCCGCGGCCTGTTGGCTCGGGCTGGACTATGTCGTGGTTGTCGTTGCTGATCCCGGCTCCTGCGAGGGTGCCGTAGATCTTGGCTCCCCGCGCCTTGGCGGATTCCAGGGTCTCGATCACCATGATCACAGACCCCTCACCCAGCACGAACCCGTCTCTGCCGGTGTCCCATGGGCGTGAGGCATGCTCTGGATCGTCGTTGCGGCGGCTGAGCGCCTGCATCTGTGCGAAGGCGTTGATGGGCAGCGGGTGAATCACACCCTCCGCCCCCCCGACCACGGCGATGTCACAGCGGCCAAGCTGGATCTGGTCCAGCCCCAGAGAGATCGCCTCGTTCGAGGAGGCGCATGCGCTCACCGGCGCGTGGACGGCGGAGGCCGCGCCGAATGTGAGCCCGAGGTTTGCCGCCGGCGCGTTGGCCATCAGCATGGGGATCGTGAAGGGGGAAACCCGGCGAGGGCCCTTCTCCTTCTGGACATCCCAGTTGCCCAGCAACGAGTGCAGCCCTCCGATGCCGGTCCCAACGCAGACCGTCAGCCGGTCTGGCTCCACGGGGTTGTCTTCCCCGAGACCGAATCCGGCGTCGCTCCAGGCCTCCAGGCCAGCAGCCAGTGCCAGCTGGGAGCTGCGGTCCAGTTTCCGGGCGGCCACGCGGTCGATCCTGTCAGACAGCTCGCCTGCCGCCTCTGCCGCGAAGTGGACAGGAAGGGTCTCCGCCCACTCGTAGGGCAGGGTGTGCACTCCTGACTTGCCTGCCAGCATCGCCTCCCAGGTGCTCGGGGCGTCAACCCCGAGGGGGGTGAAAGCGCCAAATCCGGTGATGACAACGTCGGTCATGAGGGTCTTCTCCTGGGACTGGTTGGGGCGGGCATGCGCATACACGCATGCACATGAGTACGGTATGGGGGCAGTGTCCCACCCCCACCCGACGGATTCAGGACTGGCCGCGCTCGATGTAGGCGACGGCATCGCCCACGGTCTTGAGGTTCTTCGAATCCTCGTCGGGGATTGAGACGCCGAACTTCTCCTCGCAGGCGTAGATGATCTCGACCATGGACAGAGAGTCGACACCCAGGTCATCCACGAACGATTTGTCCAGCTGAACATCCTCCACCGCGACGCCTGCGATATCGTTGACGATCTCGGCCAGTTGGGTGCGGATCTCTTCGGTGCTTGCCATCATTTTCTCCTTAGATCTCATGGCGTTCTTACGGCAGGACAACGACTTGGCCTGCGTAGACGAGGCCAGCGCCGAAGCCGATGATGAGGGCGGTCTGCCCGGAGGTGGCCTCGCCAGATTCCAGCAAGGCCTCCATCGCCAGCGGCACGGAGGCCGCTGATGAGTTGCCCATGTTCCTGATGTCACGGGACACCACAACATTGTCGGGCAGTTTCAGGTGGCGTAACAACGAGTCGGTGATCCGGTTGTTGGCCTGGTGTGGGATGAAGACATCCAGTTGCTCCGGGCTGATCCCGGCGACCTCAAGCGTCTCCTTGCACTTGTCGGCTATGAATGTGGTGGCCCAGCGGAAAACCGCGCGCCCATCCATGCTGATGCGCGGAAGCCGTTGCTCGGGATCTTCTACCTTGGCCCAGTCCTCAATCTGGATTGCTGGTGCCTGTGAGCCATCCGAACCCCATACGACGGGGCCGATGGCGGGCATCTCGCTGGGGCCGATGATGGTTGCGCCCGCCCCGTCGGAGAACAGGAATGCCGTGGAGCGGTCTTTGAAGTTGACCATGCGGCTCAGCGTTTCCACACCGATCACCAACACATGTGTGGCTGAGCCGGAGCGGATCAGGGAGTCAGCCATGGCTATTCCATAGCAGTAGCCGGCGCAGGCTGCTGAGATATCGAAGGCCGCGGGACCTGCGCTCAGGCCGAGCTCATGACTCACGTAGACAGCCAGCGACGGTGACTGCTGGAAATGTGAGACCGTCGAGCAGATGACGGCGTCGATCTGAGACGGGCTGATCGCAGCCCGATCCATGGCCTTGCGGGCTGCGGCAACCGCCATCGACAGGGGGGTCTCATCCTCTGTGGCCCAGCGGCGCTCCATGATGCCGGTGCGCTGCTCAATCCATTCGGGAGTGGAGTCGATGATCGTGCACATCTCGTCGTTGTCGACTACGCGGGAACCCCGGTAGCCGCCGACGCCGAGGATGCGTGCATGGCGGTTCCCGGTGCGGGTGGTCAAAGTCATGGCGTTCACTTTCGGGCGGTGAGGGAGGTTGTGTGGGCGTTGCAGAAGGCACGCGCCTCGTCCAGTTGTCCGGGATCGTTGAGCTTGAACAGCTCAACGCCCCTGAGGTTGCGTTTTGCGATCCCCGTCAGCGTCCCAGCGGGCGGCAGCTCAAGCAGACCAGTGACTCCGAGTTCTTCCATGGTCTCCATGCACAGATCCCAGCGCACAGGGTTTGCCACCTGCCCTACGAGGCGGTCGAGGTACTCGGCGCCGGAGACGACGACGGCGCCGTCGGAGTTGCTGAGCAGACGTGTGCCGGGGGTGGACGTGGGGGCTGCGGCAGCCAGTGCTCTCAGACGATCCACGGCAGGGGCCATGTGATGGGTGTGAAAGGCACCGGCGACGCTGAGCGGTATCAGGCGTGCGCGGCGAGGGGCGCTGTCGGCGAGCGTCGCCAGCTGATCTGTGGTGCCGGCCGCCACGATCTGCCCCACCCCATTGTTGTTCGCGGCGGTCAGGCCTGCTGCCTCCACCGCGGAAAGCACCTCGTCGCGGTCTCCGCCGATGATTGCGGTCATGGAAGTGGGGGCCACAGCAGAGGCGGCAGCCATGGAGCGCCCGCGCTCCCGTACCAGCACCATCGCGGTCTCGGGGGAGAGGACCCCTGCGATGGCGGCCGCGGCAATCTCCCCGACCGAATGCCCAGCGAGTACGTCGACGGTCTTCACCAGATTCTCTGCTGGGAGCAGCTGGAGCGCAGCTGCCAGGGCTGAGGCCACCAGGAGGGGCTGTGCGATGGCGGTGTCCCGGATCGTGTCAGCGTCCGAGACGGTTCCGTGGGTCACCAGGTCGATGTCGGCGACGGCACTCAGCCACTCTAGGCGAGCCTTGAACGTCGCGTCCTCCAGCCAGGGGGTAAGGAAGCCGGGGGTCTGGGCGCCCTGTCCGGGCGCGACGAATGCTAGCACGTCTACAACTTTGCCCCAGGAAATCTCAGAATGCGGCTTGAAATGTGACGAAAATGTCTCCAAGCCTCTTGTGAGAATCCTACAAGCTGGTTGATTGATGTCTCATGCATGTCGGCCGCTCATGGACGCCGGAAGTCCAGTGCATCGGTGTCCAGGGCGGCCGGCTGGCATGCCCAGGGTCGGTACCTGAGGGTCACTGTTGAAGACGCCCCAGGGTGATGGCGAGTCTCAACACGTATGCCTCCCGGGCATTGGTCGGGTTGTATCCGGTGATCTCGTGGATTCTGCGTAGGCGATAGCGGACGGTGTTGGGATGGATGAACATGGCGCGGGCTGTGGCCTCCATGGAGGAACCGGCGTCCAGGAACCCGACGCAGGTCTCCAACAGCTCCTTGGAGCCCTTCAAGAGTCCGAAGAGGTCGTGGGCGAGTGTCCTGCGTGCATGGCCATCTCCTGCGAGGGCGCGTTCTGGCAGGAGATCTGAGGACAGCAGAGTCCTGGGACCCTCAGGCCAGGCTCGGGCCGCCCTGTACCCTGAGGCGGCAGCCCGGGCTGAGGCAGGCGCTCCTCGCAGTCCCTCAACCAGTGGCCCTACGACCACCGGCCCGTCGGCGAAGTGCTTCTCGAGTTTGGTGACCAGGGAGCAGGAGACGGGTGGGTCGGTCAGTGGCGCACCTGCGAGGATGCACACCAGCCGCTCACCCTGGGGGGCTGCTAAGACCTCAAGGCCGAGACGTGCAGCAGCCCGGCGCAGGTCCTCAAGGTGGAGGTCGCGGGGGGCGCCCGCAGTGACGACGACGGTCGGGGCCTCAGTGTTCCAGCCCAGTGTGGACGCGCGGGAACTGACGGACTCGTCTGTTTCCGCGCGTACAACGGCATCCACAATGGTGGCCTCTATGCGTGAGTCCCAGGCGCCTCGTGACTCGGCAGCCCTGGCGTAGATCGCGGCCGCGGCGAATGCGATCTCACGTGAGTAGTGAACGATGCCCAGCAGCAGTGGTTGCCGGTCGGCGCGGGGCAGCAGCAGGTGGATCTGCTCCTCGACCACATCCGTTGTGGTGCGGACCAGGTCGACTGTCTGCTGCAATGAGATTCGTCCCGCCAAGGCCCTCGGCGCGGCGTCGAAGACCGACTCGGGACTGTGCTCTCTGCCACCAACCCAGTTGACGAAGCCGTCGATCCCCCCGCGTGCAAGCATGCTGATCCAGGACCGATACTCGGCGTCAAGGCTCGCGAACCAGGCGTGTCGGGTCTCCAATGCGGTCAAGGTTGCGGTGTTCATGGCGGCGGTTGCGGCACGGAGCCGTTTCAGGATTCCCGCCCGGGTGCGGGTCGAGGACACAGTCGCCAGGAGTGTCCCAGCGTGGGGAGGTTGAGCGGTCATCGTGGCTGACAGCCTACCTGGGAAGTGCGAGATGATGGGGCATCCCGTCGGGGCGCTGAGTCATCTGGCCTGTGAAGTGGCTTCCTGGCAGGCAATGCCGAGACCGCGCGCGACGGTGGCCTCAAACGGGTGGGGAGGAGGCTGGGGCCATGCGATCGCCACCTGACGGCAATTCGTCATGGCAGGTCAGGGACAAAGTGTCTTGTATGACTGTCTCATCGGGGATTTGAGGGGTATGTTTGCTCTAATTGCGCACACCGCTACGAGAGGACTCACGTGAGTATCCAGGACGAGGCAGGCCCCATCCTGAACGGCCTTCCCACAAACCTTCCAGACACGGATCCCGGGGAAACCGCAGAGTGGCTGGAGTCGCTTGATGGAGTGATCGACCATGGAGGACGTAACCGTGCCCGTTACGTCATGCTGAAGTTGCTGGAGCGGGCTCGCGAACGTCACGTGGGCGTCCCGTCCCTGACCAGCACCGACTACGTGAACACCATCCCGGCAGACCAGGAGCCGGAATACCCGGGGGATGAGGACCTTGAACGTCAGATCCGTCGCCTCCTCCGGTGGAACGCGGCCGTGACAGTGCACCGTGCGCAACGCCCAGGCCTCGGCGTCGGTGGTCACATCTCCACCTATGCATCCGCTGCGACCCTGTATGAGGTGGGCATGAACCACTTCTTCCGGGGCAAAGACCATCCCGGTGGCGGTGATCAGGTGTTCTTCCAAGGGCATGCGTCACCGGGCATGTACGCTCGCGCTTTCCTTGAGGGAAGGCTTGAGGAAGCTGATCTCGACGGTTTCCGGCAGGAACACAGCCACGTGGTCGACGGTCGGATCCGGGCCCTGCCCAGCTATCCACATCCGCACCAGATGCCCAACTTCTGGGAGTTCCCGACAGTGTCCATGGGTATCGGCCCGATGAACGCCATCTACCAGGCGCAGTTCAACCGGTACTTGATGAACCGGGGGATCAAGGACACATCGCAACAGCATGTGTGGGCTTTCCTTGGCGACGGTGAGATGGATGAGCCTGAATCCCGTGGCCTACTGCAACTCGCAGCCAATGAGGAACTGGACAACCTGACCTTCGTCATCAACTGCAACCTGCAGCGGCTCGATGGCCCCGTCCGCGGCAACGGCAAGATCGTCCAAGAGTTGGAGGCTTTCTTCCGCGGGGCTGGATGGAATGTCATCAAGGTGATCTGGGGTCGCGGCTGGGATCCGCTGCTTGCCGCCGATCATGATGGGGCACTGGTCAACCTCATGAACGCCACTGTCGACGGCGACTATCAGACGTTCAAGGCCAACGACGGCGCCTACGTCAGAGAGCACTTCTTTGGACGTGATGAGCGCACAGCCGCCATGGTCAAGGACTGGACTGACGACCAGATCTGGGCTTTGAGCCGCGGCGGCCATGATTTCCACAAGGTCTACGCCGCATACAAGGCAGCCGTCGAATTCACCGGCGCGCCAACTGTGATCCTGGCGCACACCATCAAGGGCTATTTCCTCGGGCAGCATTTTGCTGGACGAAATGCCACGCATCAGATGAAGAAGATGGCACTGGATGACCTGAAGACCTTCCGGGATCGTGTGCACCTGCCAGTGCCCGACTCCGTCCTCGAAGCTGACCCATACCGTCCCCCCTACGTGCGGCCAGCCGATGATGACCCGCGGATGCAGTATCTGCACGAGCGTCGCCGGGCGCTGGGTGGTTATGTTCCAGAGCGGCGGGGCGACCGAAAGTTTATCTCTCTGCCGGGAGACAAGGCCTACCAGTCGATCCGCAAGGGATCGGGCAAGCAGGAGGTGGCCACCACCATGGCCTTCGTCCGGCTGCTCAAAGATCTGATGCGTGACAAGGAGTTCGCTCCCAGAGTTGTGCCGATCATCCCCGATGAGGCACGGACCTTCGGCATTGATGCCTTCTTCCCGACGATCAAGATCTACAGCCCCCATGGCCAGAAGTACACGCCGGTGGACGCGGACCTGTTTCTCAGCTACCGAGAGGCCACCAACGGCCAGGTGATGCACACCGGCATCAACGAGGCTGGCTCCGTGGCGGCCTTCACTGCCGCCGGCACATCGTACGCGACCCACGGTGAGCCCATGGTCCCGATCTACGTCTTCTACTCGATGTTCGGGTTCCAGCGCACTGGTGACGCCCTGTGGGCAGCTGGGGATCAGCTGTCCCGTGGCTTCGTGATCGGTGCGACGGCGGGACGGACCACCCTGACGGGTGAGGGTACGCAGCACATGGATGGCCATTCGCCGATCCTGGCCTCCACCAACACGGCCTTCGTCGCCTACGATCCAGCGTACGGCTATGAGATAGCGCACATCGTCCGGGACGGTCTGCGGCGCATGTACGGCGAACAGCCCGAGAACATCATGTACTACCTGACGGTCTACAACGAGCCCTATCCGCAGCCGGCAGAGCCTGAGGGCGTTGAGGTGGAGGGCATCCTGAAGGGCATGTACCTCCTGAATCCCGGCTCACTTGAGGGCGTCGGCGACGATGCTCGTCGCGCTCAGATCCTGGCTTCCGGGGTTGCCGTGCCATGGGCGCTTGAGGCGCAGCAACTGCTCAAGAGCGACTACGGCGTGGTCGCTGATGTCTGGTCCGTCACCTCGTGGGGTGAACTCCGCAGGGAGGGATTGGCCCACGACAAGGCGAAGTTCAACGATCCCTTCGGGCAGCATGCCCCGACCTGGGTGGAGACCAAACTGGCTCCAACCCAGGGCCCCATCGTCGCTGTCAGTGACTACATGAATGCTGTGCCGGATCTCATCCGCCCCTGGGTTCCGCGCTCCTACACGACGTTGGGTGCCGACGGCTTTGGCTTCTCGGATACTCGGGCAGCTGCACGACGCTACTTCCACATTGATGGCCCATCCATTGCTGTGGCAGTGCTTCAGCAACTGGCAGCCCAAGGTGAGGTGCCGCATGAGTGGGCCACTCAGGCGGCCGAGAGGTACAGGCTCGACGACATCAACGCCGGCACCTCCGGCAAGGCGGGTGATGACGAGTGATCAGGCGCTGGTTGGCGAACTGAATTTGATGCCCCGGGTGCATTGCACCCGGGGCATCTGGCAGGCTAGGCATCGTGGAACTTGATGTTCAAGGGGAAGTCTCATGAATTCCGCGCGCGGTGCCGCGCTTCTAGGGTTGGAGACCGGAATGGTCGTCCAGGAACTTGGATGGGATGAGGACACCGACCAGGAGCTGCGTGAAGAGATCATGGATGTGATCGATGCTGACATGGTGGAGGACGCCATCGAAGCTGTTGATGCCGTGATCCTGTGGTGGCGTGAGGACGATGGTGACGTCGTCGACGGACTGGTGGACGCGATGACCGATCTGACCAGCACGGGGTTCATCTGGTTGTTCACTCCGAAAGTTGGTCGGGCCGGATACGTCTCTCCCAGTGACCTTGCGGAGGGGGCAACCACTGCGGGTCTGTCACTGACCAGCTCCGCGAATGTGTGCGCCGACTGGCAGGGACACAAACTGGTACGTCCGAAGGGCGCCAGCAGACGCTGAAAACCCAGAATACGGAGGATCTGTCGTGACTGTGAAACCCCGGATCGGAGTCCTCACCTCGGGCGGCGACGCCCAGGGTATGAACGCGGCTGTCCGAGCGATTGTGAGGGCCGCCATCCAGGCTGGAGCTGAGGTGTTCGCCATCCGGGAGGGATGGCAGGGAGCGGTGTATGGCGGGCGGAACCTGCATCGTATGGGGGGGAATGACGTTTCCGGGATCCTGAGCAAGGGGGGAACTGTCATCGGGACTGCCCGCTGCTTGGAGTTCCGGGAACGTGAGGGCCGTCGCCGTGCCGCTCGGAACCTGGTGGAGGCCGGCATCGACCGGCTCATTGTCATCGGTGGGGATGGCTCCTTGACGGGCACCCGTCAGCTCCGCCTGGAATGGGGGGAGTTGCTTTCCGAACTTGTGGATTCCGGGGAGATCGCCAAAGAGACCGCAGAGCGTCACCCTGTGCTGCGCGTTGCGGGGATTGCCGGATCGATCGACAACGACATGGTCGGCACCGATATGACGGTGGGTACCGACTCGGCTCTGCACCGGATTACGGAGGCCATCGACGCTATCTCGGCAACCGCTGAGTCCCATCAGCGCACGTTCATCGTCGAGGTGATGGGACGACGCTGCGGCTATCTGGCGCTGATGAGTGCCATAGCTGGTGGGGCGGACTACACCTTTCTTCCGGAGTCACCGCCGCGTGACGGCTGGGAGGATCGCATGGTCGAGGTGCTGGGTCGGGGAAGGGCAGCCGGACGCCGGGACTCCATCCTGGTTGTGGCGGAGGGGGCAGCTGACCGCCAGGGCGTTCCGATCACGGCCCACCGCGTGCATGACATCCTCAAGGACCGCACCGGCGAGGATGCCAGGATAACGATCCTCGGCCATGTGCAGCGCGGTGGCAAGCCGTCCGCCTATGACAGGTGGATGGCGACTGCCTGCGGGGTCAGGGCCGTGGAGGAGGTGCTGCGAGCTGATGCGGGCTCCGAGCCGATCCTGGTTGGTGTTCATCGTGACCAGGTCAGCACTAGGCCGCTGCTGGAGTCGGTGGTGGCGACTCGTGAGATTGCTGATCGTATTTCGGAGGGCGACTACGAGGCCGCGATTGCCGCGCGCGGTCCCGGATTCCAGATGATGATAGACATCTACCGCGCCATCGCGGAGGCTAGGCCCTCCGTGTCGAACCCAGCGGGCAAGCGGATCGCAGTCATGCATGCCGGGGCGCTGGCACCTGGGATGAATCCACTCAGCCGGGTGGCTGTGCGCTCGGGGATCGATCTCGGGTACCAGATGCTTGCAGTGCGTGGGGGAGTCCCAGGCCTGATTGAGGGCAATATTGACGAGGTCACCTGGGCTGATGTCGAGGGCATGGCCCACACGGGTGGGGCAGTCTTCGGGACCCGTCGCTATGTTCCCAGCGACATGGAGTTGTACTCTATGGCCCGTCAGCTGGAGGACCGCCAGGTGGATGCACTCCTGATGATGGGGGGCTTCCACGCCTACGCAACGGTGGATCTGATGGAGCGGGAGCGTCGCCGCTACCCAGCGTTCAACATCCCGATCGCGGTGGTTCCAGCCAGCATCGACAACAACCTGCCGGGATGGCCGATGTCAGTGGGGGCGGATACCGCCCTGAACACCATTGTCGACTGCATCGACATGGTGCGGATGAGCGCATCCGCCAGCAGACGTGCCTTCATCGTGGAGACGATGGGGCGCGGCTGTGGTTTCCTTCCTCTGGTGGGGGGCCTGGCCGGTGGGGCGGAGAAGGCATATCTGCCGGAGACCGGAATCACGTTGGCAGAGTTGGAGAAGGATATTGCCGCACTGGTGGATGCGTTCGACTCCGGGCGAAACTTCTACCTGGCAGTCGTCGGTGAGGACACCAGCACGCACTACACCACCGATGTGCTCGGCAAGCTGTATGAGGCGGAGGGCCAGGGTCGGTTCACAGTTCGTCAGGCCGTGGTCGGCCATCTCCAGCAGGGTGGGACGCCATCCCCCTTCGACCGGATCAATGCGACCCGTCTGGCGTGGAACGCCATCGGCTATCTGGACAGGCAGCTGCGCTCGGGCAAGGCTGATTATGCGGCTGCGGAGGCCAGCTCAGCAGGGTTGTTCGCGCCGCTGCGGGATGTGACTGATGATATGGATTGGGAGCAGATGCGTCCGAAAACCCAGTGGTGGTGGGCGCTGCGCGAGCCGTTCGACATGCTGAGCCGACGTCCTGGGCAGGAGTGAGGCTCAGCAGAGGGGGAGGGTCACCCCGAAATTCAGGCTGGCGGTGCAGTTCATGGCGGCCAGCTCTTGGCGGGAGGCGGCGCCAGCGACGACCGAGTCCGGGATGATGTTTCGCAGCATCAGGACATGCCCATCGGTGGTGCGAAGCACCAGCGTGAAGGTGACGGTGCTGGCGACCCCATCTGTTGTTCGGATGCCGTGGAATCCACAGGAGAACCCAGCCCCCTGAGCGGGATCGACACCAACTGACACAGTGGCTGATCTGGTGACGTCGCTGAATTGTCCCTGCTGGTTCGCAGACAATCCCTCACAGGCAGCCCCCAGGTCGCCACCGGCGCTTGTGACCGATATGACCTGCAGTCGGATGTCCGTGTCTGAGTTGCTGAGCCGGATCACTCGGCGATCCGCCTCTCCCTCGACGTCCTCAATCATCTCATCCCCGTAGAGATTCCAGCCTGCTGGTGGGGTCAGCCGAGTGTCGTTCAGCTTCAGTTCCTCTGATGCGGCCTGGGCGCCCTCCGTGTTCTCCGGGTCTGGGCTCGCAGGCGTGCTTTCGTTCTCGGGGGTTCCGCTGGTTGTGGAGGCGTCTGCGCCAGGTCCGTTTGACGATTCGCCTGACAGGCCGCGGGGAAGCTGATCACGGTTGAGGACCACCCAGATGCCGCCGATGAGCAGTACCGCCAGCAGAAGGCAGATGAGGCTGAGATACAGTTTCCGCCTTCGCCAGCGGGATCTGCCGGGATGTGGATGGGGAAGTCTGTCGGCTGCGGGCTGTGCCACCCGGGCAGGCTCCGGTGCCTCATCTGTCGTGGAGGTGGCTGCCGCTATGTCCTTCTCGTGGAAGTCGGGTGCGTCATCCTCGTGGAAGTCGGGTGCGTCATCGCTGCTCGGACGTTGTGTTCCCTGCTCCTCCTGCTCTGCTGCCGCACGGTTTCGTGCCGCGGCGGCGGCCCAGACATTGGATGCGGGCTCGGGTGATGGCTGGGGACTACGTGGAACGGGTGGCTCCCAGTGCCTCCTTGCCGGGTCCCGGTGCAGCCGGGCCCGTGGGCGCTCGTGATAGCTGGACTGGGTCTCGTCATCCAGTCCGAGTCCCCGCGAGAAATCGGGATCGGAAGGGCTGTCAGCCGATCGGCGTGCTCCACGACGTGGGGCTCCACCGTTGTCGTCCTGGTAGGCGGCGCGCCGCCCCAAGCTGGGTGACTGCTCTACAGAATGTTGAGCTCGGGAGGAGGTTCGGACATCAGCAGAACGACGAGGGCCAGCGGACCACGACGAGTCCTCCGTCATCTGATTCCCTCCTCATCGCGATGGCTTCTGAGTCAGTCTAGGGGGCAAACCAAGCGATGACACCCTGCTAGGGCCCAAAACTGGTGTGTGTCAGGGCGAGGGCCCCGGCTGGTGGGTGCGAAGACGAACCCTGGAGTGGAGGTTGAGGTTGCCCTTGTTCCCAGCCGCACCGGCCAGACAGGCTGGGGGAATGATCCTGATAGTTGTGAGATTCCCCGTGAAGCCCGACAGGACAGCGGACTTTCTGGAAGCGATCGAGCCCTTCACGCAGGCCACACGCCAAGAGGCTGGCAACCTCTGGTTCGAGTGGTCGCGAGGGCTTGAGAACCCCCAAGAGTTTGTGCTGGTGGAGGCTTTCGAAGATGATGCTGCGGAGGCGCACGTGACAGCTTCGCACTTCACGACTGCCCTTGAGGCCATGCGGCCCCATCTGGTGCGAACCCCAAGGATCATCTCGCGTCTGGTGGAGGGCCGCGGATGGGATGAGATGGGGGAGTTGAGGATCGAGTGATGCCAGCGCGGTGGCATCGCCTTCCCATCACTACCCATGCACGCCGTCAGGCAGCACAGAAACTGTGGAAAGAGGATTTTGGGTTGGGTCAGCCGACGATTCAGGTACGACCACATGGTGGGCGCAGAGGGATTCGAACCCCCGACCACCTGCTTGTAAGGCAGGTGCTCTAACCGACTGAGCTATGCGCCCCGACAGACCATTGTGGCAAACTCCGGGCCTCCTGCTCAACAGAAAACCAGACCAGGGATGGCGCAGGAGCCGCGGTTCCGGTGCGCCGCCGGGGGCGCCTCCCGGGCCAGGTGTTGCTGACCTGGGAGGCTCAGCCCTGCAGGGCAGCCTTCACGCGGGCCGCGATCTCAGCGCCCGGAGCACGCCCCCTGGCTACAGCGTTCACGGCTTTGACCAGAGAACCCATGTGCTTCATAGACAGGGACTCGCCGGATTCCCGAGCCTTGGCGATCTCGGCGGAGACAAGCTCGTCGAGCTCCTCCGAGGTCAGAGGAGCGGGAAGATAGGCAGCCATGAACTCAGCCTCGGCGTTCTCCTTGTCCGCGAGTTCCTGACGACCGGCCTCCGCGTAGGTCGCGGCAGAGTCACGACGCTTCCGCTGCTCCTTCGTGATGACAGCCAGTTCCTCGTCGTCGTTGAGCTCACGTGCGACATCGCCTGCCACCTCTTCGACCGTGATGGCAGCCAGCAGCATCCGGATGGTGGACTTCGCGAACTCGTCCTTTGCCCGCAGCGCATCCGCCAGATCGGACTTCAGACGGGTCTTCGTTGCAGCCATGTGGACTCCTTTCTTTCAACGACCCCTATTCAACCAGCACTGTTCACAGGGGCTGAGGCGGTAAGCTGCCTAACCGTGGCTGACGCAGAACTACAAACCCAGATCGACCAGCTTGGCAAGTCACTCGCCTCCATTGAGATGGTTGCCGACCTGCCGCGTCTCCGTGCTGAGATCGCTCAGCTGGAAGAGGAGGTGGCGGCCCCCGATCTATGGGACAACCAGGAGAACGCCCAGCGCGTGACCTCAAGCCTCTCAGCTCGTCAAAGCGAGGTGGAGAGGCTGGAGGGGCTGCGGGCACGGCTGGAGGATGCCGCCGTGATGCTGGAGCTGGCAGAGGAGGAGGGGGACGCCGAGGCCCGCTCAGAGGTTCAGCGTGAACTGGCCAGGATGAGCAGGGAGATCGAGGCCCTTGAGGTCAGGACCCTGCTCTCCGGCGAATATGACTCCCGTGAAGCCCTGGTCACCATCCGGGCTGAGGCCGGTGGAGTCGACGCCGCAGATTTTGCAGACAAGCTCATGCGCATGTACCTCCGATGGGCGGAACGGCACGGATACACCGTCGAGGTCTATGACACCTCCTACGCCGAGGAGGCTGGACTGAAGTCCGCAACCTTCGCAGTCAAGGCCCCCTTCGCCTACGGCACTCTCTCTGTGGAACAGGGAACGCACAGGCTCGTGCGCATCTCGCCTTTCGACAACCAGGGACGTCGCCAGACGTCCTTCGCGGGTGTTGAGGTTCTGCCCGTCACCGAGGAGACCGACCACATCGACATCCCGGAGGCTGACATCCGCGTCGATGTCTTCCGCTCCTCCGGGCCGGGCGGACAGTCGGTCAACACCACCGACTCTGCGGTCCGGATCACCCATCTGCCCACCGGTGTCGTCGTCAGCTGCCAGAACGAGAAGTCGCAGCTGCAGAACAAGGCGGCTGCGCTCAGAGTCCTGCAGTCGCGCCTGCTGGAGCTTGCCCGCCTGGAGCGGGAGAAGGAGATGAACGCGCTCAAGGGCGACGGAGGCAACTCGTGGGGAGCTCAGATGCGCTCCTACGTCATGAACCCCTACCAGATGGTCAAAGACCTGCGGACCGAGTACGAGGTGGGCAACCCGGACGCGGTCTTCGACGGCGACATCGACGGGTTCATCGACGCAGGAATCCGGTGGCGCAAACGCAACGAGGCCGTCCCGCAGTAGGTAGGCTCCGTCGCTGGATGCCATGAGAGGCTCTTCTGGCAGCCTCGGGTGCAGCTGAGGGAGCGTTTCGTGTCGTGTTGGTGGTCTGTCCCGGCGTGTTGAGCCCAAGGGTTTGCTTCGACGTGGTTAACTGCTATTGGCCGTGTCCTGCAGAGCTTCTCAGGATCTTCCCCTAGCCGGCCGGAGCAGCACTGTGATCACTTTCGAGGACGTCACGAAGTTTTACCCTGGGCAGGACCGCCCAGCGCTTCGCAACATCAACCTTGAGATCGCCAAGGGTGAGTTCGTCTTCTTGGTTGGCCAGTCCGGCTCAGGCAAGTCCACGTTCCTGCGTCTGATCCTGCGTGAATACCGGCCCACGCAGGGAACCCTCTACGTAGCAGGCAAGAACCTAGGAACTCTCAACCAGTGGAAGGTGCCGGCCCTGCGACGGCAGATCGGCACCGTCTTCCAAGACTTCCGCCTGCTCCCCGGCAAGACCGTCTACGAGAACGTCGCCTTCGCACTCCAAGTGATCGGCAAGCCGTCACGTGTGATTCGCACACTCGTTCCCGAGACGCTGGAGCTGGTGGGTCTCGGAGGCAAGGAGGGGCGACTGAACGAGGAGCTTTCCGGAGGTGAGCAACAGCGCGTAGCCATCGCCCGGGCCTTCGTGAACCGCCCGAAGATCCTGATTGCCGACGAACCAACAGGGAACCTTGATCCTGAGACCTCCGTGGGAATCATGAAGCTGCTCGACAGGATCAACCGCACAGACACAACCGTCATCATGGCCACGCACGATTCCTCAATCGTGGATCAAATGCGGCGTCGTGTCCTGGAACTGCGCAAGGGAGAACTCGTGCGTGATCAGGCCAAGGGCGTCTACGGCGTCAACTGAACCCGGGAGAATCGTTAATGAGGCACACACTTCGGGAGACTTGGTCCGGGCTGAAGCGAAACCTGGCCATGACTATTGCGGTCGTAGTCACCATGTCTGTTTCCCTATCTCTTTTCGGGGTGGGGCTGCTCACGTCCATGCAGGTGGACCAGATCAAAGACCGCTGGTACAACAAGATCGAGATCTCGGTTTTCCTGTGCACCGAACGCACCACTGGCGGCAACTGTGAGGCAGGCAAGGGCACCACAGAAGCTCAAAGGGCCGCCATCAAGGCAGGACTTGAAGCCAACCCCGAGGTGCAGGAGGTCTTCTATGAGTCAAAGGAAGAGGCCTTCGAGGAGTTCAAGCGAGTTTTCAAGGACTCGCCGATTCTCGCCTCACGCACCGCCGACCAGATGCAGGACTCCTTCCGCATCAAGCTGGTCAACCCCGAGCAGTACCAAACCGTCGTCAACGAGGCAAAAGGTCTCCAAGGCGTGCAGAATGTCCGGGACCTGCGAGAGGTGCTGGACCCCACATTCAACACATTAAACGCACTCAAATGGGCAACCATCGGCATGAGCCTCCTCCTGCTGCTGGCCGCTGCGCTCCAGATCACAACGACCATTCGGATGGCCGCATTCACGCGCCGACGTGAGATCGGAATCATGCGACTGGTGGGTGCGTCGAACTTTTACATCATGCTTCCCTTCCTCCTGGAAAGCCTCGTAGCGGGAATTGTCGGTGCCCTTATCGCATCTGGCGCTCTCGCAGCCACCTACATAGTGGTCATCGAGCAGAATGCCCGAAAGTCGATCCAGGCTTTGTCCTGGATCGAATGGCCACAGGTGTTCTCCGCCATGCTTTCCATCGGAGCCGTTGGCGTTGCCCTGGCAATCATTCCGACACTGCTGGCAACCAGGAAGTACCTCAGAATCTGACGTGTTAGGAGAACAAGGTGAATCGGGATCTTCCCCCTCAGCCCGAAAACCGCATCCTCAATCGCATCTCGCGTGGCCTGGCAGCCTCCATCCTGAGCGCTGCCATGGTCGGGATGATCTGGGGCCATGCCAGTGCGGATGAGCTGGATGATCAGCGTGACAAGCTCCGCTCCGACCTGGAGGCTCAGAAAGCCGTCGTGGAGGGCGCCTCACATGATCTGACGGCCGCCATCGGCGCCCTGGACTCCGCAAAGGCAGAGCTGGCTAGCGCCGAGGCAGAGCTGGCTAGCGCCGAGGCGGAGCTCAAGAAGTCCGCCGAACTCGACGCTCAGCGCGCACAAGAGCTCAAAGCCGCAGAAACCAAGGCCAAGAAAGCGAAAGCCGACGTGGACGCAGCCCAGGCGGCCTACGATTCCGCTGATCGCCGAACTGCCGAGGAAGTCATCGTCATGACCCAGCAGGGCGGCGGGTTCGACCAGCTGTCCATGGTCTTCGGCGACCTCGGGACCGCCGACCTCAACAAGCGGGCCCAACTCGCGGACACCCTGTTTGCGGACAGCGCCAAGCAGCTGGACGAGCTGACAGAGCGAAAGTTCAAGCTGGATGCTGCCAAGCAAGCCGCAGACGAGGCCGAGAGCGCGGCGGCTGACGCTCGGAAAGCCGCAGCCGAGCAGCTTGAGGCATCCAAGGCCGCCGAGGAGAAGGCCGAGCAGCAGAAGCTGCTTGTGGCTGAGAAGGTGGCCCAGCGGGATGAAGCCCGCAAGCAGGCTGACGCCCAACTGGCCTCTGAGAAGCAACGACAGAGCGACATCGAGTCGGAGGCCGCGAATGTCGACCGGCGAATCCAGGATCGGATCGCCGAGGAGAAACGCTTGGCGGAGGAGAGGGCAGCCCAGGAGGCGGCCCGCCAGAAGGCCAACTCATCCTCCACCTCGAAACCCCCGTCTACCTCCAACAATTCGGGATCAGGAAGTTCTAGATCGTCGAGCAGCGGCAGCTTCTCACTGCCGGTGGCAGGCAGCCTCAGCTCGCCCTACGGAATGAGGCTGCATCCAGTGCTGGGCTACTGGAAGCTCCACGACGGCACCGACATCGCGGCTGGCTGCGGCACCCCCATGTACGCCCCGGCGGACGGGGTGGTTTCTGAGCGATACTTCAACGCCGGGTACGGCAATCGCCTGATGATCGACCATGGCAATATCAACGGAACCTATGTGACCACAGGCTTCAACCACGCGACGTCGTACACGGTCTCTGTGGGACAGCGGGTCAGCAAGGGCGATCTCGTCGGATACGTCGGCACCACGGGGTACTCCACCGGCTGCCACCTCCACCTCATGGTGTGGGAGAACGGCTCAACCGTCAATCCGATGGCCAGATGGTTCGGCTGAGATCAGACATGGCATCATAGCGGGATGCCCAGGGAAACCGGACGTAAGCTCGTCGCACAGAACAAGAAGGCCCGCCACGACTACCACATCGGTGACACCTACGAGGCCGGCATGGTGCTGACCGGTACCGAGGTGAAGACGCTCAGGCTCGGACGGGCATCACTGTCCGAGGCCTACGCGATCGTCGAGGACGGGGAAGTGTGGCTGCGCAACGCGCACATCCCAGAGTACGAGTTCGGAACCTGGCGCAATCACGCGGCCAAACGTTCCCGCAAGCTGCTGCTGAACAGGCGTGAGATAGCAAAAATTGCGAAGGACTCCGACGTCTCAGGCCGCACGATCGTGCCTTTGTCCATCTATTTCAAAGATGGCTACGCAAAGGTGGAGATAGCGGTGGCCACGGGCAAGAAGGACTGGGACAAACGCCAAGCCATAGCGCAACGCGACGCCGATCGTGAGGCCCAGCGCGCCCTGCGCACCAGGAATCGACTCGGTGCCGGACGCCGATGACTCTGAGTCAGGCCAACCTCAGGGGGTGGCTCAGGGCTGTCCCCGGTACTTTGCTCTATAGGCTGGAGGCATCATGGAACGCATGAACGAGCCCAGCTTGTCAACTCTCGTGACCGATGTGCAGCGGGACAGGGCAGTCGAGTACCTACAGCACGCCTACGCATCGGGTGCCTTGTCGGAGGAATTCTTTGAGCAGCGCCTGAGCCAAGCCCTCACAGCCCAGACCCGTGGGGAACTCAACGCCTCCCTGCATGGGCTGGCTCGAGTCGCCCCCGCCATGCTCGGCAATGCGCCGGTGGCGCGACATCATGCGGTGGATGGAGCGCAGAACCTGGCGGCTGGGTTCTTCCACCTGGCCACTGTGCCGACGCTCTTCCTTGTTCCGGCAATAGGACGGGCGCTGGCTCCTCCCGGCGGGCGGGCCTCTCTTGAGGCCTCTCGGGCCATGTGCTTCCAGTTCAACATCCTGATCTACGGTGCAGTCGCAATCCTCCTCGTCGCAACTGGCGTGGTCACGCCTCTGCTCCTGTTGTTCGGGTTCGTGGCTTGGGGGCTCATGACCCTGTGGCTGGCGATTCGGGCCTTCAACGGCCAGAAGTCCACCGCGCTCATCGAATGGCTCATGCTGCTGCGTCCTGAAGAGGACCGCAGGCAGAACATGCGGTAGACTGGTCGTCGCAACAACTCAACAGGGGATGACTGGTTTCGACTTGGACGGTAGTTCGAGGAGAAGCGGGCCGAGGAT
>ERZ773077.42-NODE-42-length-80897-cov-9.597462_pt1 | contig 80897 bp, 44 predicted proteins | sample MGYA00580612_ERZ773077 | MGnify/ENA primary metagenome ERZ773077 (study PRJEB29015, sample SAMEA2737971) | human oral metagenome | biome: human oral; feature: human-associated habitat; material: dental | place: China | collected 2021 ...
TGTCCAGCCTCTACGGCGGGCAGGAGGTTTCGGTGCAGCAGCTCTCGGCTACCTTCCGGCGCGGGGATCTGATCGAAGCGCTGCGGCGGCAGGAGGTGCGTTGAGTTCCCTGAAATTGCCGTTTGCACGCTGGACGCTGGCGGTGCTCACCGCCAACACGCCGGAGGAGGTGTTCCGGCCGCAGTGAGGGGCTGCCCCCATGCGCCTGTGTCTCGCCTGCGACACAAACGGCGTAATCGGGCTTCTGACGGGGTAGTCACCGCGTCCCGGTTGACGTTGCCAGACCCGTGCCGATAATTGGGGTCTTCCTGTCCGTCACCCAAGGAGACCGCACCGATGCAGCCCCTGATCGTTTCCCGTCAGGTCGTACAGGGGGTGAAGGATTTCCTGCGGGCGGCTTTCTCAGGACCGGACATGCCCGTGGGGGGAATGACCGGGGCAGATACGACTGCCGGAGTCTTCCATGGTCATCAGCCCGCTGGCCTGCCCCTGTCGCAGGCGGCGGGGGAATCCGTTCCTTCTGCAGGGCACCAGCCGCAGCCACCAGAAACTTCCTTCGACGGTCTCATCGACCGCTTCATCGACACCGACGGCAACCTGTTTCGTGGTCCCTATCTGACGCTGCCGCTGCCGTTCCGGCCCCAGCTCGCGCCGGCCGATGGCCAGCTTGCCTTCCCATGGCTGCCTGCTGGTTTCGTGCCACATGCCCATCAGGGTAGGGCCTTTGAACGGCTCAGTGGCAATGATGCCCGCTCCACTCTGGTGGCCACGGGCACCGGTTCGGGCAAGACCGAGTGTTTTCTTTATCCCGTTCTGGAACACTGCCGCTTGCAGCGTGCCCTCGGCCGTCCGGGGATCAAGGCCATCATCCTCTACCCGATGAATGCGCTGGCCACGGATCAGGCCACTCGGCTGGCGCGGGAAATCGTCAAAACGCCTGCGTTGCAGGATATCCGTGCCGGCCTGTACGTGGGGGATACCCCCGACCAGCTCTCGAAAACGGTTCAGCAGCTGCCTGACGGCCGCTTTACGGTCATCACCGACCGCCATGCGCTGTGCGGGAACCCGCCCGACATTCTGCTGACCAATTACAAGATGCTGGACTTCCTGCTGCTGCGCGCCCAGGATGCCCAGCTGTGGTCCCGTCAGCAGCCCGACACGCTGCGCTATCTGGTGGTGGACGAGCTGCACACCTTCGATGGTGCGCAGGGCACGGACCTGGCCTGCCTGATTCGCCGCCTGAAGGGCCGGTTGCAGACGCCGCCGGGGCAACTGGTGTGTGTGGGAACCTCGGCCACGCTGGGTGGGGGCTCATCTGGCGAGGCTGGCGCCTCCGAACTGGTGGCCTTTGCCAGTGACATCTTTGGTGAACCGCTCGATGCCTCGGCGGTCATTGCCGAAGACCGCCTGTCAGTGGCCGAATACCTGGCGGGAGAAGGTGTCGTGTACCAGAACCTGCCCAGCCTGCAGGATCTGGAGGCGCTCGATCCCGATGGCTACGACGACCCGGCAGACTGGCTGGCTGCCCAGGTGCCACTCTGGTTTGGTGAGTCGCTGGAGGCATGGCTGCCGGAGCAGACGGAGGCAGTGGACGGTGGTGCGGGTCTGGAGGGCGCCGGTACGGCTGTGCCTGCCGAACGGCCAGCCGATTCGACCGGGGGGCATGTATCTTCGCAGCCTGGCCATGGCCAGGCAAATGCGGCCATGCTGTTAGAGCAGCCGGTGCTGCGTGTCCGGCTGGGTCAGGCACTGAAGCGACACGCTGCCTTTCGCCAGCTGCTCGACGATGTGCAGCAGCAGGGCGGCAGGTCGGTCCCCGTGGCCAGTCTGCTGCACCTGATGTCTCGCAGATATGGGGCTGCGCTGCAGCTGCAGCCGGACGTGTTGCCCGGACAGCCGCAGTTTGTCTGGCTGTGCCTCAACAGCCTGCTCGGGCTGATTGCGCACGCCCGGGTGTTGCGCAGCAGTAATTCCGCAGCACGCATCACCGAAGCGGACCTGCGCTTCTTCCTGCAGGTGAAGGTGGAAATCTGGCTGCGCGAACTGCGCCGGATGGTGGCCTGTCTGCCGGGGGTGTTGCCGTCTCCGGATGTCGCGGGCGGTGGCGTGGCAGGAGAGCGGAAGACATCCGGAAACGGCGCATTCAGGGGTATTGCAGGGCACGGAACATCCGGGGGCGATTCAGAGGGCGGAAGGCCCGGGGTCGATGAGACATCCGGAAAGGGTGCATCAGAGGACGATGGGGCGGATGACGACGCGCAGGTAGCCGGTTCTGCGCACGCCGGGTTGCCCGCAGACCCGTCCATCGTGCTGCGGCATTCGGATGACCTCGGCCGTGAGGAGCGCGCCCGCCTGTGGCTACCGGTCGTGCATTGCCGTGACTGCCGGGTCATGGGGTGGGGGGCTACCCGCCCGCGTAACGCCAGCACGCTCGATGCCGACCTGCAGACTTTTTATCAGGCATTCTTTGCCCAGAACACGACCACACGTTTTCTGTTCCTGCCGTCGGCGTTGCCCGATCTGGAGCGCAGCCCGCTTCCGGCGGTTTTCCAGCAGCGGCGAGTGTGCACGTTGTGCGGCGCCGAGCACGCGCAGGCCGTACCGTACTGCACCTGCCAGGACAATACCGCCAGTCTGTCGTCCACGCTGGTGGATGTGCTGATGACTGCCAATCTGCGCCAGCGCACGCGCAACGGCGCAAGGCTCACGTATTCCAGCCATGACTGCCCGTTCTGCGATGGCAGCAACACGCTCTCCATCGTGGGCTCGCAGGCGGCCAGCCTGTCTGCCGTGGTGTTGCAGCAGCTGTTTGGTTCGCGCTTCAACGCCGACAAGAAGCTGATTGCCTTTTCCGATTCTGTGCAGGATGCGGCCCACCGGGCCGGCTTTCTGGCTGCGCGCACCTGGCGGCTCAATTTTCGTCCGGCGCTGGCGCAGGTCATCGATGCCTGGCTGGAACATGGCGTGAAGACTGGTGTTGGCCAGACGCTGGCCGACCTGCCCGGTGCGTTCGAGGCCTATTGGCTGCAGGATGCCGTCCCGTTTGCTTCCGCGTTCCGCGCTGTCCGCGGGGAGGAGGCCCTGCCGGCACAGGAGGCGGTGGCCGGGGCGATGGAAAAGTCTGCGCTGATCCGCAGCCTGCCCGATACGCCGGCATCGCGCCAGTTGCGTCCGCAGCTGCTTTTTCCGGTGGCTCGCCGCACGCTGACGCAGGGGCGTTACCTGGCCAGTTTCCTGCCACCGAAGCTGCACTGGCTGCACGATTTCACCCGACTGCTCGGCGAAGGGACATTGCCGCCGGACAGCCGGCTGGATGGCGATTTCCGCCGGATTTTGCCCTGGCTCATCTGCTCGGAATTTGGCCAGGAGGCCCGCATCGGCCGCAGCCTCGAAACCACGCGTACCGCCTGGGTCGAGCCTGATGAAGACCTGCTGGGTCAGGCGGTGGACTGGCTGGCCGAACGTGTCCCCGAGCAGATCGCAGCCCTGCGCGACGTGGTGCGCCATGACCAGGTGCACGACACGTCGCAACCCGAACGGTACGCGGATGCGGAGGCACTGGAAAGGCTGCTGCAAGGGCTGATCGACACGCTGCGCCGTCGTGGCGCCTGGTGGCACCGCGACCTGCTGCACTATGCCCGTTCGGGCAACAGCGCCCATGGGTACCGCAAGAATGTGGTCCAGTGGGAGCTGCTCAGGGCAAGCCGCCGCCCGCGCTTTGCGCCGCTTCATCACGACCTGGACTGGGGCAACGGCACGGCCCTGCTGGGCGGCGACCTGCGCCGGCAGCGCGAGCTGGTCTATGCGTGCTTTCCCTCGCTGCACAACACCCTGGTGCTGGGTGACGATGTGCTGGTGGTCGAGCCGCTGGTGGGACTGGCCATGCAGGCACTGGAAGCAGCAGGCATCGCACGTGCCGAGCGCCTGAATGATGGTGTTCTGCCCCGCGCCGCGGCCGGGCCAGGGCAGCCTGCTGCCAGCATCTGGGGGCTGCAGCCGGAGGCCTTTGGCCTGCGCATGGCCGTTTCCCGGCGTGCCCTGCATGCGGCAAGTGCTGCAGGACAGGGCCGTTATGCCGCCGAGCGCCAGCTGTACCTGACGGCCGATATCGAGCGCGTGGTGGCCCATGAGCACACCGGCCTGCTCGACCGCAAGACACGTGAGCGGGTGGAAAAGAACTTCCGTGCCCACGATGATGCGCCGGGCAACATCAACGTGCTGTCGGCCACGCCCACGCTGGAGATGGGGATCGATATCGGTGACCTGTCCGCCGTGCTGCAGTGTTCGGTACCGCCTGCGCAGGCCAATTATATCCAGCGTGCCGGCCGAGCCGGCCGCAGCACGGGCAATGCGTTGCTGGTGACCATGGCTAATGCCCGGCCGCACGACCTGTATTTCTGGGAAGATACCACCCAGATGATGACCGGCCATGTGCAGACACCGGGGGTTTTTCTTAACGCCTCTGCGGTGCTGGAGCGCCAGCTCACTGCCTGGACGATCGATGCCTGGGTTCGTGCCCGGGGGCTGGCAGCCACGATTCCCGTCACGGTACGGGACGTGCTGAGTGCCGTGCGCAACCAGTCGCTGACACGCTTTCCCTATCCGTGGCTGAAGTTTGTGGAGGCGCATGCCGATGAACTGCTCGGGGGGTTCATTGCACTGTTCGAGGGCAACGGTGCGCAGTCGCTGCCCACGCCGTCTCTGGACGCAGATGGTTCCGTTCGGGAGGCACCGCACGGTGTGCCGGCAGACGCGCCCACGTCTGTGCTGTCGGCAGAAACCTGCCAGTGGCTGCGCGCCTTCATCGGTAGGGACGCCGCCCTGGCTGCCGGCCCGGAATCTGCGTCTGCTGCTTCATCTGTCGTGATTCCAGCGGGGGCGCATGGGGTTGCGACGGGTTTTGCGGCCCCGGGAGTGAGGGCGTCCGGTGCGCCGGAGCAGCAGTCGCTGGCGCTGAAGGTCATCACGCGACTCAGCCAGATTGCCAGTGATGTCGCGCAGTTCGGCAAGCTGCATGAACGCGCACAGCGCGAGCTGGCGCGTATCGAGGCTGAACCGGTGAAGGGCGAGGCGCTGGAAGCCGAAGCCGAACGTCTGAAGGGCGAGATGAAGGCGCTCGACCGGATGATCGCCAGCATCGAGAGCCGGCTCACGCTGAACGTCCTGACCGATGAGGGGCTGCTGCCCAACTATGCATTTCCCGAGCAGGGTGTGACCCTGCGCTCGGTCATCACGCGCAGGGAGGGAGACGAAACCGGCAGTGAAGGGGGTGATGCAGGCAGCGAGGGGGCCAGAGAGGGCGCCAGTTCCGGTGGTTCCATGGGCGCGTCTTCTGTGGCGGGAGATGTGCAAAACCCTTTGGTTGCGGGGAATTCCGGATCTGTGCAGCATGGACAGGGCGCCGTAAAAGGGGCTGATAAAAAGTCTCGCAAAAAATCCGGCAAGAAGAAGGAAACGTCTCCCTGGAAGGAGGAAGTGTTTGAGTACGAGCGCCCCGGTTCAACCGCCATCAGCGAACTGGCGCTCAACAACACCTTCTATGCCGGTGGGCGCAAGGTGCAGATCGACCAGGTGGACATCTCGCGCACGAAGCCGCAGTGGTGGCGCTTCTGCCAGCAGTGTGCCTTTGCGCGCCCCGAAGGGCAGGGAGATACCGATCCGGTCTGCCCGCGCTGCGGTGATGGCATGTGGCGTGATGCGGGGCGGTTGCGGGAGATGCTGCGGCTGGAAACCGTGTTTGCGCGTACCATGGACCGGGAGAGCCGCATTTCGGACGACACCGACGAGCGCCAGCGGGGCTTCTACGTGCGCCAGGCGCTGGTCGATGCACCGCCCGAGGCGGTTCGGCAGGCATGGGCCGTGCAGGGTGGGGGCTTTCCGTTTGGCTTCGAATTTCTGGACCGGGTGAATTTCCGGGAAATCAATTGCGGCGAGCAGGGCAGCGACGCATCACCGATGAAAATCGCGGGGCAGGAGCTGTCCCGCCCGGGCTTTGGCATCTGCCCGGAGTGTGGCACGCTGCACCGTGCCCGCAAGGCGGAGGACATGTGGCGCAACCATGCACCCTGGTGCTCACACCGCAAGGATACAGCCGTGCAGGCGTTGCAGTGCATTTTCCTATACCGGGAGTTTGCCAGTGAGGGCATTCGCCTGTTCCTGCCGGAGGTAGGGTTTGCCGAGGAGCAGGGTGCCCTGTTGAGTTTCATTGCTGCGCTGCAGCTGGGGCTGAGTCAGCGTTTTCATGGTGCCGTGGCACACCTGCGCATTGCGACGGACATTCGCATGGCCAATGCGGAAGCACCGGAGCAGGCAACCACGGCCGGGATGGTGGATGGGCAGGGTGCGCAGAGTTTTCTGGTGATCTACGACAGCGTGCCCGGCGGTACCGGCTACCTGAAGGAGCTGATGCGCGACACCGAACCGCTTTACGAAGTGTTCGAGCGTGCCCATCATGCGCTGCACACCTGTGCCTGCACCCGGAACAGCGAAGCCGATGGCTGCTATCGCTGCGTCTACCGCTACAGCAACAGCCAAGACCGGAAACTGATCTCGCGTCGCACCGCACTGGGTCTGCTGAGCCAGGTGCTGGAACACCGGGGTTACCTGAAGCCGGTGGCGCAGCTGCGAGCTGCCCCCAGCAATACCCTGCTGGAGAGTGTGCTGGAGAAGCGCTTCGTGGAAGTGCTGCGCCGTGAAACCGAGGGGGTGGCGTTTGCGCTGCGTGAAGGGCTGTTCGAGGGCAAGCCGGTCTGGTGGCTGTTTGCGGCAGACCGGCGCTGGCGGCTGGAGCCGCAGGTGCTGCTGGACGAGCGCCACGGCGTGTGCATCACCAGCAAACCCGATTTCGTGCTGTGGCCCGATGACGATCCGGATGATCTGCCCATCGTGGTGTTCATGGATGGCTGGAAGGATCATCGGCACATCGTGCTGGACGACATCGCCAAGCGCATGGCCATTGCCCGCAGCGGGCGCTTCGTGGTGTGGAGTCTGGGGTGGGACGATCTGGACGAGGCCCTCAACGGTCTTGCGCCGCTGGCGGGCAGTACGCAGTGGCCTGGCCATACGGAGGTCACGCAACCGGCTTTCGGGCGGCTGGCTGCCACGCAGCGTGTCGCAGACATGGTGGATTTTCATGCGGCGTCATCGTTCGTGCAGTTGCACCGGCTGCTGCGCCGACCGGTGAATGCCCAGGGATTCGGGGGCGCCGAAGCGCTGCGCCGTCTGGCAGCCGTGCATGTCATCGCTTCGGTGGGCGAACCCGGCAACCTCACGGCGGCAGAAGGTGTGCTGAACGGACCATTCTGGCAGCGGCTGCAGCAGCATGGCCTGCTGTCGGTTCCTGGTGTGTCCGGAAGTGCGCGTGTGGGGCACCCGGCAGGTCCAGCGTCTGCAGGAACTGCCGACACTTGCAAAGACATGTACATGAGGCGTCCCTCCCGTTTGTCGTATCGCACCATCGGTGGCGTGCTCCAGGCGCTGGTGGGGTGCGATGACGACACGTTGCGGGCCTGGATGCGGCCGTCCGGGCAGGCGCCCGTGCCCGCCCTGGAACCGCTGGTCGTGGTGCAGTGGAAAAGTGACGCATCGGACGAACCGTCGGAAGGGCACGCTGTCGGGGTAGAAAAATCCCTTTGGCGCCAGCTGTGGCGGGTGCTGAACCTGCTGCTGCCGTTGCAGCGGATGTGGGCGGGCAACGCTGGCATGGACGGCCTGGAGCGCTTCGAGGGGCTTTGGGCACAGCGGCAGGCCATGGCGGCCGGGCAGCAGCTGCTACCCGATGAAGCGTGGTCCGAAGCCTTCGGGATGTCCGACCCCGTCGTGCATGGCTGGCTGCGTACGCTGATGGCACTTTCCGGGCGGAGCGCTGCACACGCCCGTGTGCATGCAGGCGCTGCCGGGGCGGCTGCGGTGGCAAATCCGGGTACGGCTTTTTCCGGTGCGTCTGCCCGTGTGCTGCCCCCGCCTGCGGTGGGCTACGAGCTGGCCGATGCGCGTGGGTGTGTGCTGGCCGAGGCCGAGCTGGCCTGGGAGGAGCAGCGTGTGGCGGTACTGCTGCCGGGCCGTGAGGCCGATGCCAGGACATTCACGGCTGCGGACTGGCGCGTGTTCGTGGTGCCTGCGCAGGACCATGCAGCACAGGAGCATGTGGTTTGTGAACCGGATGCACCGCCTTATGGCAGTGCGGAGATCGATTCCCCGACGGATGGGGCCGGCACGGATCTGCCGGCCGGTCTGGTGGAAGCTTTGACAGGAGAAGTGGCATGACGGCGCCCGTGAATCCAAAGGTTGCCATGGCAGACGCATCCCTCGATGCATTCGGCGCGTTGCCGGCGCAGCAGAAAAAGGCGCTCAGGGCCTTTCTCAGCAAGTTTCGTGCCAACCCGCGTTCCTCGGCGATCAACTACGAGCTGATTCATGGCGCGGCCCATCCGGGCATGCGTTCCGTGCGCATCACCCAGGAAATCCGGGCCATCGTGCTCAAGCCGGAAAAGGGGGATGTATACACCCTGCTGTGGGTGGGCCAGCACGACGCAGCCTATCAGTGGGCCAGTCGCCACAAGGTGAGTGTGCACCCGGATGTGGGCAGCATCCAGATTTACGCGGTGCGCCATGTGGAGGCGCCGGTCGCAGACAGCGAAGTGATGGGGCAGCCAGCGCCCCAGGCACAGGCTGCGGGTCAGGTCAGCCAGCCGGCGTTGCCGCAGGTAGTGGATCAGGCCACCCCGCCGGCACCAGCGTCTGTCATGGGGCGGACCATCCCGCCGGCCCCGGCTTCTGTGGTGGGTCAGGCTGGCCAGCCGGCACCACCGCCCTCGGCACCAGCGCCGGTTGCCACGGCGGTGTCGGCACTGTTCCCGAAGCGTTATTTTCGCGACATGTCGGACCTGGAAATCCGTCGCCTGGGCATTCCGGAAGACTACATTTCGGCAGTGCGGGCCATCCGCAGCGATGAAGAGCTGGAGGCGCTGGAATCGCAGCTGCCGCGTGAAGGTTTCGAGGCCATCTTCATGGTGGCAGCTGGTGAGTCGCTCGAAGCAGTGTATGAATCCCTGTATGGGTCGCAGGCTGCTGCCATGGGGGCTCCTGCAGCGGATTCTGCAGTGACGGGCGACGGGCAGGCTGCGGGTGCGGAGGCCTCCGTGATTGCTCCGGCTACGCCCGGTACGGCTGAGGTATCTGTACAGTCCGCGGGTGGGGCGGTGGTTCAGCCCGGGCTACCGGCCTTCGATACGGAGGATTTCGGGGCCGCACTCGAGCGCGACACCACACGTCGCCACTTCGTGGTGATGACCGGTGACACCGACCTGGAGGCACTCCTCAGCGCCTCGCTCGAACGCTGGCGGGTGTTTCTGCATCCGGCCCAGCGCCGGCTGGTGGAGCGCAACTGGAGCGGGCCAGTAAAGGTCAATGGTGGCCCGGGCACCGGCAAGACCGTGGCCGCCATGCACCGTGCCCGCTGGCTGGCCCGGCAGTACCGGGATCTGCCCGGCAAACCAGTGCTGTTCACGACCTTCACCAGAACCCTGGCTGAGGACATTCGCCAGAACCTGGCGGCGCTGTGCACACCGGCCGAGCTGGACAAGATCGACGTGATTCATCTCGACAGCTGGGCACTGGGGCTGCTGAAGCGTTTCGATGACTATGGATACCGGCCGCTCTATCGTTTGCGGGACCGTGACGAGTGCTGGGCTCTGGCCTGGCGGGTCTGGTCGGCATCGGCATCACAGGCGCTGCTAGACAACCCGCTGCTCACCCAGAAGTTCCTGCGTGCCGAGTTCGAGCGCGTGGTGATGGCGCAGGGCTGCACCACGGCCGATGAATACATGCGTGCCCGACGCGTGGGGCGGGGCGGGCAGCTGGGCCGTGCCCAGCGCAAGAGTATCTGGCCCATTTTTGCCGAGTACCGAAACCAGCTGCGCAGCCGCGGACTGATCGAACCCGAAGATGCCTTCCGCGATGCCCGCCAGCTGCTGGAGCGCCAGCCACAGCCGCTGGGCATCCGGGCCATGGTGGTGGACGAGGCGCAGGACATCAGCCCCGCCGCCTGGGCGCTGATCCGTGCCGCCGTGCCGCAGGATGCCAATGACCTGTTCATCGTGGGCGACCCCAACCAGCGCATCTACCGCCACAAGGTTACGCTGAGTGCGGTGGGTATCCATGCCCGGGGCCGCAGCCGCACGCTGAAGATCAACTATCGCACCACGGATGAGATTCGACGCTGGGCGGTGGCCCAGCTGGAAGGTCGGGCCACCGATGACCTGGATGGGGGCAACGATGACAGCCTGAAGGGCTACCACTCGCTCACACACGGCGAAAAGCCTGACGTGATCCGGTCCGCCTCCGTGCAGGAGGATGTGCAGCACATTCAGGCCATCATTCGCGCGCATCTGGACGGCGGCATGTCTCCGGCGGGACGTGCTTCCTCCAGCGTCGATGACGTTCTTGCAGTCGGCGCCTCCGCTGTTGCCGGCGCTTTCCCCTGTGCCGGTGCCTCGCGCGATGCCGGTACCTTGCAAGATGCCGGTGCCTCACAAGATGCCGGGGTGGTGCAGCTGGCTCGCCGTGTCTGTGTGGTGTCGCGCACCAACCGGGTGCTGGATGAGCTGGCTGGCGAACTGGGCCGTCAGGGCATCGCGCACCTGCGGCTGGATGCCGATACACCGGACGATGCGCAGGCCCGCGGCATACGCCTGGCCACCATGCACCGGGTGAAGGGGCTGGAGTTCGATGTCGTGATCGTGGCCGGTTACAGGGGCGCATCGGTCTATGCGGCCGCGTTCGGCAGGGAGGAGGATGCTGGCGTGACCGAAGATTTCGAACAGGCCGAACGCTGCCTGCTGCTGGTGGCGGCCACCCGTGCCAAGCGGTATCTGGCGGTGCTGCAGCGATCATGACATTCGCACGGGAGCTGATTGCCCTGCATCCCCTGGTTGCCGTCCGTGAGGCCATGCAGGCAGCCAGCAAATATCTTCAGGTCGCCTTTCCCGAAAAGGCTGCGGCCTTTGAAATCCCCTCATGCCAGGCGCCGGCATTCGGCGGGGCAGCGCCCGAGCGGGCTGCGGCGGATATACCGTCGCCCGGCGAGCCGGCAGCCGATGCATCCTTCGGTCCTTCAGGCGACGGGCAGGGCAGCTTCTTGTGCGGTCCCTGGCTGGCGCTGTCGGTTCACGACGAGGTGTCCTGCGTTCCCGAGCAGTGCTGGCACACACCGTTGGTCGAGGACATGGCACTGCTCGATCCGGGCAGTTACACCAGCGCGGCGGAGTGGCTGGCGGCCCAGGTGCCGCTCTGGCTGGGGGGCACCCCTGATACCTGGGAGGAGAGATGGGGGCTTGAGCCGGGTGCCCTCACGGGTGAACAGACCGGGCTGGGCCTTCCCTTGTGCCACGCCCGGCCAGGTGACGGTGGCTGGCCTGATGACGGCGATCCGGACCAGTCTGGGCGAATCATGCCGGACGGCCTTCGTCGTGACGCGCTCGGATGTGCTGCATGTCGGAATCGACAGTGCCCGGATGGAGACGCGTGGGCTGCATGGCGCGGGTGTTTTGCCGCAAGCCTGGGGTTTTCCGCCGAGGGTGTCGTCCCGCCGGCGGAGCGCTGTGCCCCAGATGGTCATTCACGCGCCAGTTCTGGAGGTATACGGCCGGATGAAGCCGTGGCCACAGAGAAATCTGCGTGAATTCATTGGCCGCTTCCGGCACGACCCGCTGTCGCCGGCTTTCCGGTACGAGCGCCCCCGCCGGGCTGCCCAGGAGACGTTCTGGCAGGTTCGCATCGACGAGACACTTGCCGCGGTCGTGCTCAGGCCCGTCAGGGGCCGTATTTTTCATCTGCTCTGGGTGGGGGAGTATGACTCTGCCGACATGTGGGCATGGTCTCACCGTGTGTCGGTGCATCCGGATCTGGGTAGCATCCAGATCTGGGAACTGCGCGATGAAGATGGTTGGGTCATCGACTGGAATGTCCGCGCGACCGACGGCCTGATCTATGGTCATTATGCCACTGCCCCTTACGATGACGTGGAAGACGAAGATGGGGCTGACGCGGTATCGATGGTGCCCGTGCTGCGGGAGGTATCAGGGTTCTGTGCGCCCAGGCGGGCGAATGATCTCCTGAATGCGTTGCGGCCACCTCCGGTCCTTGGCCGGCTTTCCGACCGGCAGGTCCGGGCACTCGGTGTGCCCGGGATGCTCATCCGGGAGGTGCGGGCGATCTGTACCGGCAGTGACCTCGATGGCGTCGAGAGACTTCTGCCCCGCGAGGCGTTCGAGGCACTGTGCATGGTCGCTGCCGGCTGTTCACTGCGGGACACGTACATCGCGCTGTATGGACGCGATATCCTGGCTCCGGAGGCCGGTGCCGCCGCAGATGAGATGCGGGAGCAGGCCGCAGGTGCTGCGGCAGATGATGCAGCCGGACATGCAACCGGTGTCGCACCAGGGGATGCCACGGGTCCGGATGGTGACTCCTCTGCAGATGGTTTTCATGATATGCCGGCACCGACGGCGGTACTACCGGTCGATATCGACGATTTCGATGCCGCCGTCATGCGTGAAGGGCTTCGGCGGGATTTCGTGGTTGTCACGGCGGACACCGTGCTCGACAGGCTGCTGGGGGCATCGCAGGCACCCTGGCGCATCATGCTGCATCCTGCGCAGCGCCGGCTGGTCGCAGGCAACCGGAACGGCCCGGTCAGGGTCCTTGGTGGGCCGGGGGTGGGCAAGACAGTGGTTACGCTGCACCGTGCCCGCTGGCTGGCACGACATCATGGCGCGCTGCCCGGCAGGCCCGTCCTGTTCATCACGCTCAACGACGCCCAGGCTGCGGACACGCGCCGTGATCTGGCCCTGCTGTGCTCCCCTGCCGAATTCGGAAAAATTCTGGTCGTCAGCGTCCACAGTGAATTTCCAGGGCGGGATGAGGGCGAGCGGGCAATCCCGTCGCAGGGTGTCCATTACCCGGGAGGCTTTCGCGCCGTGGTGGTCGATGAGGCGCAGGACATCGACAGTATCAGGTGGCAACACATCCGTCGCATCCTGCTGCAGAACAGCAGGAACCTGTTCATCGCCGGTGATCTGCATCAGAGCGTTTACGAACCTCCGGCCGTGCTGGGCGGTGAAGACATCGACGCATGCGGACGCAGCCATGTGCTGAGGGTCGACTACCGCCAGGGGGAGGAGATTCGCGCCCTGGCTGTTTCCGGATTCAAGGGAAGACTGCTGGACGACAGCCTGCTGGGCTACCGGTCGGTTGCGCATGGGGGGCTTCCCCTGGTCATCGATTCGCCGTCACCGGAGGAGGATGTCTTCTGCATCCAGCAGATCCTGCGCCAGCACCAGGTCGCCATGACGGGTTCGCTGAGTTCGGTTGAATGGGAGCGTTCGTTTCAGCGACGTGTCTGTGTGATTGCACGCCAGCCCCTGACCGTGCACAAGGCGCTTGACCGGGCGGGCGTAGCGAATCTGTACCTGCGGTCCAGTACATCCAACAGCGACGATCACCCGGGCATTCGCGTCTGTCGCATGAGCAGCCGTCTCAAGGGGCTGGAGTTCGACCTGGTGATTCTGGTCGATGACAGGCAGGACTTCAGTATCTCGTCGCCGGGCTCGTTGGCTGGCGTGAGCAGAACGCCCTGTCTGTCCAACCGCTGCATGCTGCTGGTGGCCTCCTCCCGCGCCAGACGTGGGTTGGTGGTGCTGCGGCGGGTTGAATGAAGGGGGCGTGCGCACTGTGTTGCCGGCGCATGGGGATGTCCCGGGCGCTGGATTGTTGTTCCGAGTTGACATAGGATATACACGGCAACATGTATATCCTTGGAGGCTTCATGCAGGTTGGTAATAAGTGGGTAAGCAGTCTGGCTGTTCGGCTGCCTGCGGCGGGCGTGGAGCTTCTGCAGCTGCGCGAAGGCGACAGTATCGACATCGTGGTGGATGGCTCCCGCGAGCTGGCCGTTCGCAAACAGGAGGACATCGAAGGGATGATGAGGCGTTTCGAGAAGTTCCGCGGAAGGCTGCCGGCAGATTTCCATTTCAGTCGTGAAGAGGCCCATGGACATCTGGGCCATTCCCGTTTCTGACATTACCTTATGCGCTCTGAAGACATTCTCGAACTGGTCGCCAACGGCGAGAATTCCGCCGTCGAGTTCAAACGCGATGACCTGCGGCCGGAGCAGCTTGCCCGGGAAATCGTGGCACTTGCCAATTTCCAGGGCGGCCGGGTGCTGTTGGGGGTTGAAGACGACGGTACCATCAGCGGCATCCAGCGCCCAGATCTGGAACACTGGGTGATGGACACGGTGTTCAGCAGGCATGTGCATCCGCTCATCCTGCCCTTCTATGAAGAGGTGGCCATGCCGGATGGCAGGCGTGTGGCCATCGTATCCGTGACGCAGGGCACTTCCAAACCCTACGTCCTTCGCCATAACGGCCGGGAAGATATTTATATACGGGTAGGCAGTACTTCCCGGCTGGCCACCCGCGAACAGCAGGCGCGACTCTTCGAAAGCGGTGGCCTGCTGCATGCCGAGCTGCTGCCAGTGTCCGGGACACGACTCTCCAGCCTCGATCAGGCGCGCCTGTCGGATTATCTGGTCAACTATGCCGGTGACGATGCGCCGCCGGACAGCGAAGCCGGCTGGCTGGAGCGCCTCACGGGGCTCGGACTGATGGTGGCACAGGATGGCAGTGCACCTGTCTGCACCATTGCAGGTCTCGTTCTGTTCGGGCGCTGGCCGCGCCACAGTCTGCGTCAGGCAGGCATACGCTGGATGTCCTTTGCAGGTCCCGACATGGACTATCAGGCGCAGGACGACACCGAAATCGACGGTCCGCTGGTGCCGCTCTGGTCCAGTGAGACGGGGCAGGGCAAGCGCCTGCTGGAACACGGTCTGGTGGACAGGGTGCTCGACCGGATGAAACCCTTCATTTCCCGCGACAACAATTTCCTTACGGACGGCACGCGAAGGGAATCAGTGGCGTTCTATGCGAGGGACGCACTGCGCGAGGCCATCCTGAATGCCCTGATCCATCGCGACTGGACACGCGCACTGGAGGTGGAGATTGTCAACTATGTGGACCGTATCACCATTACCAGCCCCGGTGCACTGACCAATTCGATGACGCTGGAAAAGATGCTGGCTGGCCAGCGCTCTCCGCGCAATCCGATTATCACAGAGATCATGCGTGACTACCGCTTCGTGGACATGCGCGGGATGGGCGTGCGGCGCAAGATCGTACCGTTGACACGCCAGTGGAGCGGTCGTGACGCCGAATTCGAAGCCACCGAAGATTTCGTGCGGGTGACGCTGCCTTCTGCGCCACGTCCGGCGTAGCGTGTGTCATGGACGCGCATTCGTCCCGGCGTGGGGGAATGGGTCCATGCACGCTTCAATCGTCAGAACCGCATGAAATGTCGCTGAACATCGACCTCCATGCCCACTCCACCCGCTCCGACGGCACGCTGACGCCGACGGCGCTGGTGCAGCGCGCCCGGGCCAATGGGGTCGATGTGCTGGCGCTGACCGATCATGACATTCTGGACGGGCTGGCCGAGGCGGTGCGGGCTGCGGGAAGTTTGACCTCCAGGGATACTTCAGTGTCTTCTGCACGCGCAGGGAATGATGATCTTCGCACTGCATCAGATGATCTTCCCGCGGCGACAGGAGCCACAGGCGGGACGCCTGCGAGCGCAATGCCATCCAGGCGGCTGGTCCTCATTCCTGGCGTCGAAATCTCCATCACCTGGGCGGGGCACACCATCCACATCGTCGGCCTGCGCATCGATCCGGCCAATGCCGCGCTGCAGGCTGGTCTGGCAGCCAACCGCGAGGGCCGCAGCATGCGCGCGCGCGAGATCGCGGCCGGGCTGGAAAGGCATGGCGTGCCCGGTGCCTATGAAGGAGCGCTGCGTTTCGCGGCCAATCCTGGCCTCATCGCCCGCAGTCACTTCGGCCGCTATCTGGTGGCGCAGGGCATCTGCAGCAGCCAGCGCGAGGTGTTCGACCACTGGCTGGTGGAGGGCAAGCCCGGCTTCGTGCCGCAGCGCTGGGCTTCGCTGGCGGATGCCGTGGGCTGGATTCGGGGCGCAGGGGGCACGGCGGTGCTGGCGCATCCGGGCCGTTACCAGCGGCTGGACGAAACCCGTCTCTGGGCGCTGGCCGAAGACTTCGTGGCCGCCGGGGGCGAGGCCATCGAGGTGGTGGCCGGCGGGCATGGCCCGGAGGAGATTGCCCGCTTTGCGCGCTGGGCGAAGCGGCTGGGCATTCGGGCATCGCGCGGCTCCGACTTTCACGACCCGCTCGAGAGCCGCTTCGACGTGGGGCAGGCACCACCCTTGCCGATGGGGCTGGTACCCGTGTGGACAGACTGGCCGGAGGTGCAAGGCCCGTAAACGCATGTGCAAGATCCCCCCTCGTTTCTCATCCTTTCACGCGTGTCGATGTGGTGTCTGCATCGTCGCCCTATCAGGAGTCATTCCATGAAACGCATCGAAATCCACCCCGTCAACCCGCAGCCGCGCCTGATCGGCCAGGTGGCGGCCCAGTTCCAGACCGGCGCCCTGGTGGCGCTGCCCACCGACGCCAGCTATGTGCTGGCCTGTCATCTGGAAGACAGGCAGGCGGTCGAGCGGCTGCGGCAGGTGCGCGGCATCGACGACAAACACCTGCTGACGCTGATGTGTCGTGACCTGTCGGAACTCTCCCAGTACGCGCAGGTGGACAACCGCCAGTTTCGCTTTCTGAAGGAGTGGACGCCGGGGGCCTACACGTTCATTCTGCCGGCCACGCGTGAGGTACCCCGCCGGCTGATGCATCCGTCACGCAAGACGCTGGGCCTGCGGGTGCCGGATGCGCCCATCGTGCTGGCGCTGCTGGCCGAGCTGGGGGCACCGCTGCTGTGTGCGTCGCTGATCCTGCCGGGTGACGGGAACCCGCTGTCCGAGCCGGATGACATCGAGGATCGCATCGGCAAGCGCATCGATCTGCTGGTCGATGGCGGGGCGGGTTCGCTGGAGGCCACCAGTGTCATCGATGTGACCGGGGACGAGCCCGTCATCCAGCGGGTGGGGCTGGGGCCGGTGGAGGCGATGCTGCGCTGAGCACCGGTGCCGTGTTCACGGCCCGCGCGGTGCTGCCGGACGGATGAGCAGAGGCGCCTGCGTGCGGGGCCCCGGCTCAAGCCGGTATTCGATGAAAAAGACCTCAACCAGAGGCACCTGCGTGCCAAGCCCCGTTCGTGCGAGGCTGCGGGGCCGGCGCGGGAGGCCGGTTCCGTACATGTTCGGTGCCGGCAGCATAGAATCATGGTTCCGCGAACATCGCCCGCACCCGCCTTCATGGCGCATGAGCGGGCTTCGAATCCCAACAGGTCCGCAGGCTGCGGTTGCCAGCCTTTCGTTTACCCCATGCGCCGCACGGCGGCCCATCCACCACCATGTCATCCACCAAGCCCTCCCTGCCTCGCGTCCTCACCGGCATCACCACCACCGGCAGTCCCCATCTGGGCAACTATGCCGGCGCCATCCGGCCGGCCATCGAGGCCAGCCGGGATCCGGGCGTGGACAGCTTCTTCTTCCTGGCCAATCTGCACGGCCTGATCAAGTGTCCGGAGCCCGACCGCATCCAGCGCTCGACGCTGGAAATTGCTGCCTGCTGGCTGGCGGCGGGGCTGGATCCGGAGCGGGTGACCTTCTATCGCCAGTCGGACATTCCCGAAATTCCCGAGCTGTGCTGGTACCTGACCTGCGTGACGGCCAAGGGGCTGCTCAACCGCGCGCACGCCTACAAGGCGGCCAACGACAGGAACCGCGAGGCCGGTCTGGACCTGGATGCCGACGTGACGGCGGGCCTGTATATGTATCCGGTGCTGATGGCGGCCGACATTCTGGCCTTCAGTGCCAACCGGGTGCCGGTGGGGGCCGACCAGATCCAGCATCTGGAAATCGCCCGTGACGTGGCGCAGCGCTTCAACCATCTGTATGGCGAGACGCTGGTGCTGCCGCAGGTGCAGGTGGACGAGAGCCTGGGCACGCTGCCGGGGCTGGATGGCCGCAAGATGAGCAAGAGCTACAACAACACCATCCCGCTCTTCATTCCGCGTGCGCAGCTGCAGAAACTCATTGCCGGCATCGTGACGGATTCGCGCCAGCCGGGCGAACCGAAGGACACTGAAGGTTCGGCGCTGTTCACGCTGTACGCCGCCTTTGCCACGCCGGAGCAGACGGCCGCCTTTGCGCGTGCCTACGAGGAGGGCATTGGCTGGGGCGATGCCAAGCAGCAGCTGTTCGAGCTGCTCGACGGTGTGCTCACGCCCATGCGCGAAAGATACGAGGCACTGGTGGCCGATCCGGCCGGCATCGAAAAAACACTGCTGCGTGGTGCGGAGAAGGCGAGGGTGGAGGCGCGCCGGCTGCTGGATGCGGTGCGTCACGCGGTGGGCATCCGTTCGCTGGTGGGGGCGGTGCCGGTGGTGGGTGGTGCAGGAACCGGCGATGCTGCAACGGCTTCACCGGCGACGGGCGGCACGCCAGCCTCGCAAACCATCGGCGGCGCGACGGCAGGAGATGCCTCTGCGTCCGGGAATGCCGAAGCCGTCCGGAAACCGGTGCGCAAGCCCATTCTCAAGCAGTACCGCGAAAAGGATGGCCAGTTCTATTTCAAGCTGCAGCAGGGTGAGGGTGCGCCACTGCTGCAGAGCCTTGGATTCAGGGATCCGAAGGCATGCGGCGCGGTCATTGCCGCCCTGAAGGCGGCACCCGAAACATGGGCCGAGCAGCAGCCGTATCTGGAGCCGGTGGCCGACGAGATGCATCAGGCCGTACGGGATGCGCTGACGGCCTTGAATGACGAGTAAAAGGAGGGAGAAGGCACTCGCTGGGGACGCTACACCACCCCCGTCAGCTCCCGCTTCTTCAGATAATCCGCCACCTTCTGCGGCGGAATGGCGGCGCTGATGAAGTGCCCCTGCATCATCCGGCAGCCCAGTTCGCGCAGGGCCTGCATTTCCTGGGCGGTTTCCACGCCTTCGGCAATCACCTGCAGCTTGAGTTTTTCGGCCAGGGTCATGATGGCCTGCATGATGGCGGAGTTGCCGCGATCGTCCGGCAGGCCACGGATGAAGCCCTGGTCGATCTTCAGGCCACTGACCGGCAGGTTGCGCAGGTAGGAGAGCGAGGCATAGCCGGTGCCGAAATTGTCGATCATCACCTGTACGCCCAGTTTGCGCAGCACGGTCATCTGGGCGATGGTGCGGCTCGATGCCTCGATCAGCGTGTTTTCGGTCAGCTCCAGACGCAGCAGTTCGGGCCGGATGCGGAATTCCTCCAGCATGCCCTTGAGCTGGGCCAGAAAACCTTCTTCGTTGATCTGGTTGGGGGAGATGTTCACCGACACCACCAGGTTGCCGTAGCGCTGCGCGTCCAGCTGCTGGCGGTCCTGCAGGGCGCGGCGGATGGTCCAGATGGCCAGCTGTTTCATCACGTTGCTCTGCTCGGCTGCGGGCAGGAACTGGTCGGGCAGCAGCAGGCCCTGCGTGGGGTGGCGCCAGCGGATCAGCCCTTCCATGCCCACCACCTGCAGGTCGAAGCTGGAAATCACCGGCTGGTAGTGCAGTTCCACTTCTCCGCGCTCGATGGCCGACGGAAATTCGCTGCTCAGCTGTACCTGGGCGACGCGGGCCGATTTCAGGTTGGCGCTGTAGAAACGCACGTCGTTGCGGCCTTCGGATTTCACCGTGTACATGGCGGCGTCGGCGCACTTGATCAGCGTGGCGGCGTCGTTGCCGTGCTGCGGTGAAAGCGCCACGCCGATGCTGGCCGACAGGAAATGGGCGCGCTCCTGCAGGATGAAGGGGCGTTCCACCGCCGCCAGCACCTTGCGGGCGATCATTTCCACTTTTTTCGGGTCGGTCTGGTTGTCCAGCAGCAGGATGAATTCATCCCCACCCACCCGGCTGGCGATGTTGCCGGGGCCGATGGTGTCACGGAAGCGCCGCGACACTTCCACCAGCACCTGGTCACCGGCCTGGTGGCCGAGGGTGTCGTTGATGGCCTTGTAGCGGTCCAGATCGATGTAGAGCACGGCCACCGGCGTTTTCCTTTCCAGCCGGGCATCCAGTTTTTCGGAGAGGAATTTCCGGTTGGGCAGGCCGGTCAGGGCGTCGTGCTGCGAGGCGCGGCGCAGCTGGGCTTCCAGCCGTTCACGCTGGATGTACTGCGACAGCAGGCGTGACAGTACGTGGGCCAGTTCCTTCACCAGCGGGTTGGGCTCGAAGGTCTGCGCCGAAAAGAACAGCAGGGCCGACAGGGGTTTGGCATCGGCGCCATCCTTGATGGGGGCGAGCAGGGCGGCTTTCAGGCCCAGCTGTTCCATCTGGTAGCGCGACGAGAATTCCGCCACGCTGGCCGTGAGGCTGCGCATCCACAGCTCGGTGCCCTGGGTCAGCACCAGCGATTCGGGTGAATTGCCCAGCAGAACGGTTTCATCGCCCAGGCCCTCGAACATGGGCTGTACCGGCGGCATGCCCCATTTTTCCCGGATGCACACCCGCGAACCTTCGCTGGCGGGGCGGATGTGAATGCCGCCCACCCAGTTCAGGGTTTCGCAGACGAGCTGGATCACGCCCTTGAGCACCACCGATTCATCCTGGCCGCGGTTGTCCTGGATGAGCTTGACGATGTCCGATTCCAGCCGCAGCAGCAGGTTCTGGTGGGCCTCGCGGGTCACATCACGACCCACGCCGCGGTAGCCGACCAGCCGTTTTTCGGTGAGGGTCCTGCCATCCTGTTCGACCTTGATTTCTTCGAACATCGGCTGGCCCGACAGCGACAGGGTGAAGAGCTTGTTGCTCTTGGTCAGCACGCCGAATTCGAAGTCGCGGATGCGCCTGCCCTGCATCAGGGTTTCCTGCAGCCAGCGCCAGCCGGCGTTGGCATCCTGCAGCAGGGCCTGGCGCGCCTGCTGCAGGTGTTCGGGCCGGATCTGGGCGGGTTCTTCGGTCACGCCCTTTTTTGTCCGGGCCCGGGCCGTGCCTTCGCGCTGGCGGCGGGCTTCGCGGGCATCGTTGGCCAGCTGCTGGGCCAGCTGCATCTCGCCGGCCCAGGGGATGTCGATGGTGGTCAGGTCCCAGAAGCCGTGGCCGCGCATGTCGCGTGCCCAGTCCCGCAGTTCGGCCGGAATCTGGCTGGAGATCTTGCGGATGCGGAAGTCCGGACCCAGCTCCCAGTCCCAGTCGGCGCTCAGCTCGGTCAGGGCGTGGTACTTGTTCCGTTCCGAGGCCAGCTGCTCCTCGCTGTGCTTGCGTTCGCTGATGTCCTGCGCCACACCGGCCAGACGCACCACGTCGCCGTGTTCGTCCACGTCGGGCGTGCCCACCCAGCGCACCCAGACGACGTTGCTGCCGTCCTTCACGTAACGGAATTCCAGGTCGATGCGCGCGTGCCGGGCCAGCGCATGACGGTGCTGTTCCTGAAAGCGCTTCTGGTCCTCGGGGTGCACGCAGATGAAGAACGCCTGCTGCGAGACCGGGCCGTGGGCCTTTTCCAGGCCGAACACGTCCGAGGCACCATCACTCATGTGAATGCGGCGGGCCTTCTGGTCCCATACCCACGAGCCGATGTGGGCCAGCCCTTCGGCCAGGCCGTACTGGGCCTGCAGCTCGGTCAGCTGGCGGTTGATGCGCTGCTGTTCGCGCAGATCCTCGGAGGCGTTGAGCAGGGCGTAGGCAAACAGCGTCAGGGCAAACAGTGCCACCGGTGCCATGTAGAAGAGATAGCCCGACATCCACTCCGGATAGAGCCGCCCGCCCAGCACGATGAGCACGGCCACCGCGCTGGGCAGCACGAACAGCAGGAGGCGCCGGCGCAGGGTGCGCAGGTTTGCATAGAATCGCGGCAGGGCAGAGGTGGCCACGTCAGAAAACTCCGTGAGACGGGGGCAGGACGGCGGACGCCATGATCGGGGAGGTGCCGGCCCCGGCCGTGACCGGCGCGTGCGGAAGTACAGTCATGAACGAAGAAGCTGAACGGATGGATGCAGGGCTGCAGCCCGGCAGCGGATGGTGCGCACGGGCGATGGCCGGTGCCGGGCCGGATGCGGACGACCCCTCACCGTGGGTGGCGCGCTGGCTGCCGGAAGTGGCGGCCATGGCCGGGCGGGGCAGGCTGCTGGACTTTGCCTGTGGCCGGGGGCGGCATACCCGGCTGGCCAGCGAACGCGGATATGCGGTGCTGGCGGTGGACCGGGATCCGGCCTGTCTTGCGCTGAACCAGCTGCCCGGCGTCGAGGCACGCACGACCGATCTGGAGGCCGATGCGTGGGAGTGGGGCGCGGAGCGCTTTGCGGTCATCGTCATTACCCGGTATCTGTTCCGTCCGAGGCTGGATCTGCTCCTGGCGCGGCTGGCCGATGGCGGCTGCCTGATCTACGAAACCTTCGCGCAGGGTCACGGGCGCTATGGTAGGCCGTCGCGTCCGGCGCACCTGCTGGCGGCCGACGAATTGTTTGCCGCGGCCCGACGGGCGGCCTTGCGTGTCTGTGCATTCGAACAGGGGATGCTGGAGGCGCCGCGCCCGGCCGTCATCCAGCGCATGGTGGCCTGGCGCAGCACCCGGCCGCAGCGGCTGCGCTGACGCGTGTCATGGACGAATGAGCCCATGACACGCCCTGATGGCAATCTTCACAATGCGCCCGACGCCGGCCGGTCGCTGCGCTAGAATGGGCGGCACGGTTTTCCTGGCGTTCCGGCCCGGGCTGCTGCCGTCCTGCACCGTCCGGGTGCCGTGACGCGGCGCTGCGGTGTGTGCCGGGGCGCTTCTTTCGCTTTCTGCTTTGTCTTCACCCCACCATCGGGAGATGCCATCATGATGATCAAAGGCAGTCTGGTCGCGGTCGTTTCGCCGATGAAGGCGGATGGCACGCTCGACTTCGACGCATACCGCAATCTGCTCGACTGGCACATCGAATCGGGCACCAGTGCCATCGTGGCCGTGGGCACCACGGGCGAGTCGCCCACCGTCAGCGTGGAGGAGCACGCGCAGCTCATCCGCGTGGCGGCCGAGCACTGCCGGGGCCGCGTGCCGGTCATTGCCGGTACCGGGGCCAACTCCACGCGCGAGGCCATCGAACTCACCCGTCACGCCTTCGAGGTGGGGGTGGATGCCTCGCTGCAGGTGGCGCCCTATTACAACAAGCCCTCGCAGGAGGGCATGTTCCGGCATTTCACCACCGTGGCCCAGGAGGGCGGGCTGCCCGTCATCCTGTACAACGTGCCGGGCCGCACGGTGGCCGATATCTCCAACGACACGGTGCTGCGCCTGGCGGCCAACCCGAACATCATCGGCATCAAGGACGCCACGGGCGACGTGGGCCGGGGCGCATCGCTGCTGGCCCGGCTGCCGGAAGGCTTTGCCGTCTACAGCGGCAACGACGATTCCGCCCTGGCCCTGATGGCCATGGGGGCACACGGTGTCATCTCGGTCACGGCCAACGTGGCCCCGCGCCAGATGGCCGACATGTGCGCTGCCGCGCTGGCGGGTGATTTCGGCAAGGCGCTGGCCATCAACCGTACGCTCATTCCGCTGCACGAACGCCTGTTCATGGAGCCCAACCCGGTGCCCACCAAGTGGGCGCTGGCCCGCATGGGGCGCATCGCGTCGCCGGTGGTGCGGTTGCCGCTGGCGCCGCTGACCACGGTGGGCCAGACGGCCGTGCTCGATGCCCTGCAATCCTCCGGAGTTCTCGCCTGATGTCCGATTTCCTGCATCGCCCGCTGCGGGCCGCCCTGCCGGCCCTGCTGGTGCCCTCGCTGCTGCTGTCCGGCTGCACCACCGTGCGCGACGCGCTCGACGCCGACAATGTCGAGTATCGCGAAGCCCGCAGTGGCCCTGCACTGGATGTGCCGCCCGACCTGGTGGCCCCGAAGGCCGACAGCCGTTACACGCTGCCCGCACGCGATGACAGCCAGAGCCTGTCCGATTTCAACCGCCAGCGCGATCAGGCGCAGGGCGATGAGCGGAGTGCGTCCGGTGCCGGCGTCTTGCCCCGGTCGCAGAACGCACGCATCCACCGCGAGGGAACCACCCGCTGGGTGTCGGTGCAGGCTTCGCCCGAGGAGATCTGGCCGCTGCTGCTCGATTTCTGGGCGGTACAGGGCTTCAACCTCGAAACGGCCCAGCCGAAGCTGGGCCTGATGGAAACCGAATGGGCCGAGCGTTACCAGAAGGTCGAGAACAGCGGCATTCGCGGCATTCTGGCCCGCAAGACTGGCGCGGTTTACGCCACCGGTGACCGTGACAAGTACCGCACCCGCCTGGAGCGCAATGACCAGGGGGGTACCGACATCTTCCTGACCTACTACGGCCGTGAAGAACAGCTGCGCGGTGCGAAGAAGGAAGATTCCGTCTGGGTGCCCAACGACAGCAACCGCAACGAGCTGGAAGCCGAGTACCTGCAGCGCATCCTGACGCGTCTGGATGCGGCCTTTGCGCATGGTGAGCTGGGCCGGCGCGCTGGTGCGGCCACCACGGCCGCGTCGGGCGTCCCGGCAGGTTCGCCGGATGCCGGAGTCTCCGCCGGGGCTGCCGGTACCGCGGGTGCGGCAGCCGGTGCGTCCGGGGCCGATGCTGCTGCAATGGCGGGTGCCGGTGCAGCGGCGCAGGGTACGGACGGTGCAGCGGCGGCCGATGGCCAGTCCGGAGCACGTGCCCGCATCGTGGCCGGGGCCGAAGGCCAGCCGTCGAAACTGCAGCTGCAGGATGATTTCGACCGCAGCTGGCGCGCCGTGGGCGTGGTGCTCGACCGGCTCGACTTCTCCATCGAAGACCGCAACCGCGAGCAGGGCGTCTATGACATCGTCTATGTCGATCCGCAGCGCCGCGACAGGAACCAGGGCACGTGGTCGCGCATCTTCTCGGGCGAGCGCAAGGACCTGAGCGGGCAGCACTACCAGCTGCACATCCAGGGCGAGGGCAGTCAGTCCACGGTGGAAGTGCTGCTGGCCGATGGCAAGCAGCCCACCTCGGAAGAAGACCGCCGCGTGGCGGATGAAATCATCCGCATCCTGAACGAGAACCTGCGCTGAGGCAGGCGAGCCGCATCCGTGCACAAAAAACCCCACCCGTGTCGAGCAGGTGGGGTTTTTTGTGGCTGACAGGCCGCCGGCCGTCTGTGCTGGCCGGCGATGGCCGGTCAGATCACTTGCCGGAAGCGGCCTTGGCGTCCTCGACGGCCTTGGCTGCGGCGTCCTTGGCGGCGTCGACTTTCTCACCGGCGGCGTCCTTGGCGTTGGCCGCAGCGTCCTTGGCGGCATCCATCTTGTCACCGGCGGCAGCCTTGGCATCATCCATGGCGGCGCCAGCCTTGTCCTTGGCGGCGTCCATGCTGCTGGCGGCAGCGTCCTTGGCGTTGGCCGCAGCGTCCTTGGCGGAGTCGACGGCCTGCGAAGCATTCTGCTTGGCGTCGTCCAGTGCTTTCTGCGCGGCTTCGGCGGCAGGGTCCTGCTTTTCGCAGGCAACCAGGGCCAGGGCGAGCAGCGGGGCGGCGAAGATCAGTTTACGCATGGTTCGTTTTTCTCCGAAAAAATCGATACAGAGGGCAGAGGGGTGGCATGGCATGCCCACCGTGTGCCGGGCCTGCGCAGGGCCGGTACGCGGTTCATGCAAGCTTGCCTGACTGGGCAGCAAGGTTCATGAAAACAGGGGTTGCGGGCAAGGTTATTGCCCCGTGTGCCCCCGGGCAGAGCCGTTGAATCACATCCGGCACAGACCCATCGGGCCCGGCGCCATGGGTGTGACCTGTTGCCGATGGTAGCACCCGTACCACAGGGGAATGTGCCGCCGATGTTGTCCGTGCCAGACCGAACGTAAGCGAAAGGCGGGTTTGATACGTTGCGTCACGCGTGGTGCGTGTAGATGCGAAAGGCCGGGCCGCGTTCCGGATCGGGCCGGATGGGGGTGGCAGCTTCGGGGTTCCAGCGGATGGTGACCCACTGCCACGTGAACGGCGAGCCGAAGCATTCCACCCGGGTGAAGTTTTCCAGTCCGTGGGATTTGAGCAGCAGCCGGTCGGTGCGGAAGATGTGGGTGTCGCCGTGCAGAAAGGCCACGGGACCGCCGAAGTCGGCCGCGGTGGCCACGATGGCCTGGCGGGTGGCCGTCCAGCCATCGTTGCGGGCGGCCTCGAAGCCCATGTTGGCGTGGGTGGCAATGACCAGACCCCGTGCGCCGTAGCGCTTGGCCAGCACGGCCGTCTCGGTCAGCCAGATGGCGTTGGCCTGCTGGCGCAGCGCCCAGGCCTCGCGCATGGCCGGGGTGGAGAACATGGCATTGTTGCTGCCCACCACGTGAATGGTGCAGAACTGCAGCGAGCCGATGCGCCAGCGCATGTTCTCGGGCAGGCGTGGCTGGTTGAGATCGTTGGAGTCCTTCACCGACAGCTGGGTGATCATCTGGCGCTGCTGTTCGACGCGCATGCGCTTCGCGCCCAGCGATTCGGGATGGTGATAGACGTGCGTGCGCAGCCAGTGCAGGCGGTCCAAGGGCGTACCGGGGGCGAAGGGGTCGTCGGGGTCGATCCAGCCGCAGTCGGTCCATTCGTTGTCACCGGGGGTGTAGACCAGCGGATGCTGGCTGCGGTCGAGCATTTCCAGCCGGTCGGAGAGCAGGATGTCGGAGCAGCGTTCGCCCCGGCTCTTGATGTCACCCACGTGCAGCACGAATTCCAGTTCGGTGTCGTCCAGCCCGGCCATGACACGCTTGAGGCCCTGCTGGTCCAGCCGGTTGTAGGGGGTGTCACCGATGAAGCCGAAGGTGAAGGGGCGGTCGTTGTGGTCGAAGGGAATGGTGCCGCTGCCCCAGCCGTCGTGCGCGATGTGCTGGCCGGACGGGTGTGCCGCCTCCCGGCCCGGGAAAGCCTGTGGGTGGGATGCCGCCTGGCCTGTCTGGCTCTGCTGCCGGTGCAGGCTGTCCAGTTCGGAGAGCGCCGCGTCGCTGAAAGAGGGGGTGGGGGCGTCGGCCCGGGCACTGGCCACCAGGGAGGCGGCGGCCAGGGAGGGGACCGTGACGGCAGCCGTCATGCCGCGCAGGGCCCGGCGCCGCGAGGCGGAGACCGGCTGGTCGGGTGGGACGGCTTGCATCGGTTTGCTGCTCATGATGGGGAGGTACCCAGCGCCTCGCGCCAGCGGTGCAGGTAGTCGGCGGCCTGTCGGGGCGTGATCGCGTCGGGGTCGAGTGCACGCAGCTCGTCGAGCACCTGCCATGCTGCAGCGTCGGGCTGGTGCGGTGATGAGGGAGAACCGTCTCCATTTTCCCACGCTGACCCGTCGGCTGCGACTACGTTTGTGCCGTCTTCATGGTTTTGTGCGAGTTCCGTTGCAAAGAGGTCGAGCTGGGGCCCCTGGTCGGCCGCATTCTGTTCCAGCCTCTGCAGCACGGACTGGGCATTGCGCAGCAGGCCGGCTGGCAGTCCGGCCAGTTTGGCCACCTGCAGGCCATGGCTCTTGCTGGCCGGGCCGGCATGGATCTGGTGCAGGAAGACGATGCGTCCGTTGTGCTCGGTGGCCGACAGGTGCAGGTTGATGCAGGCGTCCTCGTGGCTGGCCAGCTGGGTGAGTTCGAAGTAGTGGGTGGCAAAGAGCGTCAGGCAGCGCCGCTGCACCAGCAGGTACCGGGCGATGGCGTGGGCCAGGGACAGACCGTCGAAGGTGGAGGTGCCGCGGCCGATCTCGTCGACCAGTACCAGCGAGCGCTCGGTGGCGGCGTTGACGATGACGGCCGCTTCGGTCATTTCCACCATGAAGGTGGAGCGCCCGCCGGCCAGGTCGTCGGAGGCGCCGATGCGGGTGAAGATGCGGTCGATGGGACCCACCTCGCAGCTGCTGGCCGGCACGAAGCTGCCACACCAGGCCAGAATGGCAATGAGCGCGGCCTGGCGCATGTAGGTGGATTTGCCGCCCATGTTGGGGCCGGTGATGATCAGCAGCCGGCGCTGCGGGGTGAGTTCGCAGTCGTTGGCGATGAACTGCTCGACCATGTCTTCCACCACCGGATGGCGACCGTCCTGCACGCGCAGACCGGGCACGCCCAGCAGGCCCGGACGGCGCCAGCCGGCCTGGCCGGCCACCTCGGCAAAGGCCTGGCACACATCCAGATGGGCCAGCCCGCCGGCCAGCCGCTGCAGGGCGGCCGTGTGCGGACGCAGGTCGGCCAGCAGCGCCTCGTACAGCACCCGTTCGCGGGCCAGTGCCCGTTCGCGCGCCGACAGCGCCTTGTCCTCGAAGGCCTTCAGCTCGGGGGTGATGTAGCGTTCGGCGGCCTTGAGCGTCTGGCGGCGGCGGTACTCGGTGGGCACGTGGTCGGCATGGCTGCGGCCCACCTCGATGTAGAAGCCGTGCACGCTGTTGTAGCCGACCTTCAGGGTGGGAATGCCGGTGCGTTCACGTTCGCGGGTTTCCATGTCCGCCAGAAAATCATCGCAGCCGGTGTCGATGGCGCGCAGCTCATCGAGCTGGGCGTCGAAACCGGGGCGGATCACGCCGCCGTCGCGGATCATCGAGGCGGGTTCGTCCAGCAGGGTGGCGCCCAGGCGTTCGGCAATGGCCGGATCGACCTGGGCCGCTTCGTCCAGCCACTGCAGTGCCTGCAGCAGGGCTGGTTCGGTGTCGGCGTCCTGCCCCAGCGGGGCCTGCAGCTGGGCCACACAGGCGCCCAGCACCGGCAGACTGTCGCGCAGCGCCACCAGCTCGCGCGGCCGGGCACTGCCCAGCATGATGCGCGAGACGATGCGCTCGATGTCGGAGGCCTGGTCGAGCAGCCGCTTGATGGGATACTGCAGATCTTTCTGCAGCAGCAGGGCCACCAGGGCCTGGCGGCTGCGCACGGCGTCGCGATCCTGCAGCGGGGCCAGCAGCCAGTCACGCAGCAGGCGGCTGCCGGCCGAGGTGGCGCAGCGGTCCATGCGCGACAGCAGCGTGGGGCCCTGTTCTTCCTGCAGGGGACGGACCAGCTCCAGATTGCGCCGGGCCACCTGGTCGATGATGATGTGTGCCTCGCGCGGTATCCGCTGGATGGGCTGCAGGTGCCGGAACGGCTGGCCGATGTTCTGGCCCAGATAGAGCAGCAGCGCACCCATGGCGGCCTGGCCCGCTTCGTCGTCCTGCAGCTCGGTGGCGTGCAGGGTCTGGATGCCGAGGGCCTCGCACAGGGTACGGCCGCCGCGCTGGGCGTCGAACTGCCAGTCGGGGCGGGTGAGAATGGGCATGACCGGGGCGGTGCGCGCATGCAGGCGGATGCGTTCGAGCAGTACCACCCGGTTGCGGGCCGCCGATTCCGACACCAGCAGCTCGCCCGGGGCGATGCGCTCGATCTCGGCCTCCAGCTCGGACTCGGGCAGGGTGGTGAGGGTGCAGCGGCCGCTGGCGGCCACGACGGTGGCCAGCGTGGCCATGGCCTGTGTGCCTGCGCCACGTCCCGCTTCCGTGCGGCCCTGACCCGTTCCCCGGCGGCTGCGGGCGGCGGCTCCCCCGCTGCGGTTGCGTTCCGTGAACACGACGGCGGCCAGCGGCCGGTCTTCGCGCTCGGGCAGCAGGCCGGCATCGGTGAGGGTGCCGGGCGTGATGGTGCGCACCACCTTGCGTTCCACCGGGCCCTTGCTGGTGGCCGGATCGCCGATCTGTTCGCAGATGGCCACCGACTGGCCCAGTGCCACCAGCCGTGCCAGATACTGTTCCAGCGCCTGCACCGGCACGCCGGCCATGGGAATGGGCTCGCCGGCCGAGGTACCACGTTTGGTGAGGGTGATCGACAGCAGCTGTGCGGCCTTCTGCGCGTCTTCGTAGAACATCTCGTAGAAGTCGCCCATCCGGTAGAAGAGCAGCACATCCGGATGCTCGGCCTTCAGGCTCAGGTACTGCCGCATCATCGGCGTGTGGGCGGAGAGGTCGGGACTGGAGGATGTGGGCATGGGGCGGTGAAACGGGATGGAAACGGGGGCCGGACCGTGATGGTAATGCTTTGGGCCGGGGGCGTCGGCATCACTTTGTGGACAGAGGTAACGGCAGGCGCCCATGACGGCGCGGTAAGATGCGGGACGGAATGACGATATCGGGAGCCTTGCCATGCCAGACCTGTTCGCTGCTCCGGACGGCCAGCCGCGCTGCGACTGGTGTGCCGCCAGTACCCAGCTGCAGCACTATCACGACCATGAATGGGGCTTTCCGGTGGCCGATGATGTGCGCCTGTTCGAGAAGATCTCGCTGGAGGGCTTTCAGGCGGGCCTGAGCTGGCGCACCATCCTGGCCAAGCGCGAGGCGTTCCGGGCTGCCTTTTGCGGCTTCGATTTCCGGCGGGTGGCCCTTTTCGGGCCGGCCGATGTGGACAGGCTGCTACAGGACAGCGGCATCGTGCGCCATCGCGGCAAGATCGAGGCCGTCATCCACAACGCCGGCTGCGCCTGCCGGCTGGTGGAAGAGGCGGGGTCGCTGGCCCGCTTCATCTGGCAGTTTGCGCCGCCGCGTCAGGAAACGCCCCAGAGCCGCACCACCTCGCCCGAGTCGGTCCGCCTGTCCAAGGCGCTGAAGGCACGTGGCTGGAAGTTCGTGGGGCCCACCACGATGTTCGCCTTCATGCAGTCGATGGGTCTGGTCAACGACCATCTGGAGGGCTGCGTCACCCGCGCCCGGGTGGAGGCGGCGCTGCAGGGATTTCGCAGGCCGTGATGGGGCTTCCTGGGTTTTCAGGTGAAAAAACCGGGGAAGGATCCGGGCCTGATGGACCAGGCGGCTGCGATGGGGCTTTTACAGACGGTTGATCTTCCGTTCGATGTGTGCACAGTGGGCCATGAGTGCTTCGAACGAAACGGTTTCGTTCAGGAACAGGCCGTCGGCGATCATGCGTTCGTAATCGGCAGCCAGCCTTGTTCGTGCATCGGCAGACGGTACGAGTTGCAGTCGTCCCTGGATGGCTGCCAGATAGTCGATCGGTGTTCCGTGTGCATCCTTTTCGCGGAAGAACATGCCTTTGTGCTGCGCCACGGCTCTGGCAAGTTCGCGATCCTGGATGGCTTTGTCGGCAAAGCCATGTTCATCGAGCCTGGCCACGTCGTGCCAGTGACGTGAAAACCGGTTGCCGCCGCGAAAGTTGCCCTGCCGGCAGAACACATGGATGGCGGTTGCCTTTTCCCAGAAGGTGCGCTCTGCACGCATGGCCCGTACGACAGCTTCCGGAAACGAGATTTCTTTAATGACCGGGCTTGTATCGCAGACGATATGCCGCTGTTCTGCTGGTTCTCCGGTGGAGCGTGCACCGAATTCGAGCATGACGGATGCCGTCACATAGCCAGTTCCCTGGGCTAGGGCGGGATAGTCGATGAAGATCCTGTCCTGCTCCGGACGGAGGTTGGCCGTGGGGGCTGCGCTGGCCAGCCGGGCCGCCAGAAAGGGGATGGCAATGGTTTGTACCCATTCGGTCAGGCGCGTGCGGATGGCTTTGCTCCACTTCTTTTCCTGACTGGGGGATGCGGGCAGGGGTGTGGCCCCATGATCCGTCAGGTCTGGTGCAATGGCCCGGATATCGTATGTGAGGTCGATGTCTTCCGAAAATCGTTCGATGACATGCCACGCCTTGGACAGGGAAGTGCCACCCTTGAAAACGAGATCGTCGCCGAAAGGCGCACGAAAGAGCTGCTGGAGCACCCATACGACCCAGATGTCCTTTTCGAGCAGGTGGGGAGGGCGACCACTGGCATGGGCAGCATGCTCGAGTGCGGCCAGCTGGTCTTCAGGCGAAAGGCCGAAGAAGGATTCAGACATGATGGATCAGGCGGCCGCAAGGTGGCTGCTGATTTTCTGGGCCAGCCAGACGGGCAGCTGTGCCCGGGCGTGGGCAAGCGCATTCTGTGCAGCAGGCGGAAGCCGGCTGCGCAGTATCTCGAGACTTCGGGTGGCTTCCTGGGGGCCGTTCCAGGCCAGAGCCCGAACGGCCTCGCCCGCGGGCTGGCCCGGCAACAGCAGCTGCCAGGCGGGAGCATGACGCAGTTCGACGGTTTGCCGGCCCAGCTGCAGCTTCCGGTCAGGGCCGGAGGTGAGGTAGATGGCGCGGGTGGGAACCTGGGGGGTCAGGCCCAGTGCATTGGCTGCGGCGGCGCCGTGCGGCACGATGGTTTCGCCGCGTTGCCGGGCGAGACCTTCGATGACACGTGCTGCCCCCGGAGCGTGACTGCCAAAGCGTGTCTGAACCGGCAGCACGTAGATGCCCCGGGCCACACGCAACAGCTGACCACGTCGCTGCAGGCGTGAAAGGGTCTGATCGATGGCTGCGCGCTTGCCCAGATGCAGCAATGTGCGGGCCAGCAGCGGGGTACCTTCCGGCTGCCGGGCTGCATGTTCGAGAATCTGCTGGGAAAGTGAAGCCATGATCTTCTCCTGTATGTCAGAAATAGTATAGGTTTTCTGACAGGAGTCAAGTACAACGCTGGCCGGTCGCGCGCCGTGTTTTCTCGTTCATCGTCCCTGCAAGACGTCGGGTTTATTTGCTATTGAGAATGCAGTATCATAAACGGCACACAGAACGGCCGGATGGCGCGTCGGGTGGCCAGGGGCTGCCCGTGGCGCTGGCCGTCCCACACAACAGGAGTGCCCCCATGCAAGTGCTGTCGTCCCTGAAGGAAGCCAAGAAACGTTCGCGTGACTGCCAGATCGTGCGCCGTCGTGGCCGCATCTATGTCATCTGCAAGTCCAATCCGCGCTTCAAGGCCCGTCAGGGCGGGGCGAAGAACCGCAACAAGCACGCCTGACACACGTTCACGGTACCGGAGGCCGGGGTGGAGGAGACACACTGCCCAGCAGCTTCCCGGTCACGAAGGCGCCCAGCGCCAGGAACAGCGCGCTGACGTACATCACCACGGTGTAGCTGCGGTCGAAGGCGACGTGGGCGGCCTGCACGAGAGCAGTCGCCAGGCTGGTGGCTCCCGCTGCCGGCTGCTGCAGGTCCGTCGGGGTTGTTGTCTGTGATGCAGCCTGGCCGGCCCGGGCGGCCCATTCCAGCGTGGTGGCGATGTCGGTGCCCGCGGCCGGATCGGTGCCGGGGGGAAGTTCGATGAAGACAACGTAGAGTCCGGACAGCAGGCTGCCCTGCACGGCGATGGCGAGCAGGGCGCCGAACTCGTACGACACCTCCTCCACCGAAGAGGCCATGCCGGCCCGTTCGGGGGGGGCGCTTTCGACGATGGTGGTGGAGGCCACCGAAATGGTGGCACCCAGTCCAAAGCCGGCCAGCAGCAGCCCGCCGACCAGCCAGGCCAGGCCGTTCCGGCTGGCGGGATGAATGGTGTCTGCGGTCACGGAGGCCATGGCGGGTACGGTCTCATGCAGGGAGGCTGCATGCCATGGCAGCGCCTGTGCGGCCACCAGCATGCCCACGGCTGCCAGTGCCAGGCCGCCGGCAATCAGTGTGCGCAGACCCAGCCGGTGCGTCCACAGACCACCGAGGATGGCGCTGGGCAGGGTGCCGGCGAAGAGCACCGAGGCCAGCAGGCCGCTTTCCAGCGGGCTGTAGCCGGCCACCCACTGAAAGCGCTGCGAAACGCCCAGCAGCACGCCACCGGTGGTGAAGGTGACCGATACGGCACCCAGCACGCCAGCGGCAAAGGCCCGGTTGCGAAACAGCGAGAAATCCAGCAGCGGGTGTGCCAGACGGTGCTGCCGGTGCACGAAGGCGGCCGCTGCCGCGCTGCCCACGCCCAGTGCTGCAGTCAGCACGGCCAGGTCCAGTGGCGGGTGGGCCAGTGTCTTGATGACCAGCACCAGGGATGACAGGGCGAACAGGGCCAGTACCGAGGACGGCAGATCCCAGGGGGCGGCGTCGGGGGTGCGGTGTTCGGGGGTGCGGTGTTCGGGGGCCACGAACCAGCTGCCGGCGAAGGTGAGGGCAATCACCGGCACATTGATCAGGAAGAGCGATCCCCAGTGGAAGTGGGCCAGCAGCCAGCCGCCCAGCAGCGGGCCCAGGATGGCCCCCACGAGCGACAGGGCGGCCCAGATGGAAATGGCCAGGGCACGCTCGCGCTCGTCGTCGAAGCCCACACGGATGAGAGCCAGGGTGGCCGGGAGCATGGCCGAGGCGCCCACCGCCTGCAGGATCCGTGCCGCGACCAGCATACCCACCGAACCGGAAAAGGCGGCCAGCAGGGAGGCCAGTCCGAAGATCAGCAGGCCTGCCAGAAAGGTGCGCCGGTGGCCGATGCGGTCGCCCAGGGTGCCGGCGCCGAGTAGCAGGCCCGTGGAAAAGAGCGGGTAGGCATTGACGATCCACAGCCCCTCGGTGGTGCTGGCGTGCAGGTCGTGCGTGAGCACCGGCAGGGCCGTGAGCAGGATGGTGATGTCCACGGTGACCAGCAGCAGGCCCAGACTGACCATGAGCAGCAGCAGCCAGCGCCGGAGGCCGGACGGGCCGTGGTGCGGGCCTAGTGCGACGGGTGTGGCCGCTGTGGCGCTCGTGCCTGGGGTGACGGTCGTGGTGGTCGTAGCGGGGATGGGCCGGGCCATGCCCGGGGCCTCCTGGCTGATGTGAGCCGCCTGGCTGGGTACTCCTTCGCCGGTGCGTGATGAATCCATGACGCGCGCTACTGGGCCGTCGGCCTCACCAGGCCGGAGGACGCGCCCGGCCGGTTGGTGGCCAGGAACTCGTGCTGGAACAGGCACATGCGGATCACGTCGCGGTACTGGCCGTTGATGAAGAACTCGTGCTTCAGTTCGCCTTCCACCTGAAAGCCGAGCTTCTGGTAGATGTGCATGGCCTTGTGGTTGTCGCGGTCGACGATCAGGTAGATCTTGTAGAGATTCAGCACGCTGAAGCCGTATTCCATGGCCAGCCGGGCGGCCTTCGAGGCAATGCCGCGGCCCTGGTGGTCGGGGGCGATGATGATCTGGAACTCGGCGCGGCGGTGCACGTGGTCGATTTCCACCAGTTCCACCAGCCCTACGCTCTTGCCATAGGATTCGACCACGAAGCGGCGCTCGCGCTGGTCGTGGATGTGTTCGTCATACAGGGCGGACAGCTCGGCAAAGGTTTCGAAGGGCTCTTCGAACCAGTAGCGCATCACGTTGGCGTTGTTGTCGAGCTGGTGCACGAAGGGCAGGTCCTCGCGTTCCAGCGGGCGCAGCCGCAGGCTGTTTTCTGCGGGGGCGGGGCGCAGGGCGGCATCGGGCGTGGCGTGAGGGAACGTGGTGGCGGGCGAGGATGAATGGCTGGACATGGAACGGAGGTACGGGTTCTACCGGCCAGGTGCCTGCGGGTGGCCGGACAGCCGGGCGGACCCTTCATGCGGGGGATGATGAAGATGAGTCAGCATAGCGGGGCCGGTCCGATCGGACAAGTCGGCCAGACCGGTTCGTTCAGCGCCTCTTCAGGGCCGGCAGCTGAACTGCAGCCCGGAGAAGCCGCAGAAGCGCTGGAAGCCGGGCTGGAAGAAGTCGGCGCCGGCCCAGTGCCGGTACAGCTGCGGGTCGATGCCGATGGCACGGCCCCGCTGCCAGTCCCGGGAACGCTTCGGATCGCCGCCCGGCCTGAGCACGGTCAGGTACGGAAAGCGGTGAATGGGCCGTATCCGGCCGGCGTCGGCATCGGCCTCGGTGGCGGCGGCATCCAGGGTCTCGGGGGCCTTGCCATCTTCCACCCAGTCCATCAGCGGGGTGGTCACGTCCAGACTGCCCAGCCCCTCGCCGCGATCACAGTGGTACATGCCGGGGATCAGGAAGAGGCGTATCAGGTCGTCCAGCCGGGGATCGGTGTTGCTGGGGCCGTCCTGTCCGTCCAGGGGTTCGGGGTGCAGGGTGTCGCGTACGGCCTGCCAGTAGCCGATGGCATTCATCGGCGTGATGTTCGGGTCGGACAGGCCGTGCCACATCAGCAGCTTGCCGCCGGCCTTGCGAAAGGCCGACAGGTCGGGGTTGCTGGCATCGAGCAGGGCGTGCATGGGCGCCAGCTTCTGCAGGTTCTCGCGGGTGAAGCGGAAGCTGGCCAGCTTCCAGTGGGGATCGAAACGGCCCGGATAGGCCAGCGCGGGAATGATGTCGCTGGACGATTTGAGGCTGACGGTGCGGGCCGAGGGCGGCAGCACCACCTGGTCGATGGCCGTGCCGGCGCTGGCGGCGGCCTCGCCGTCGCTGCCGGGGCTGCGGCCGGCCCCGGCGGCCGGGCTGCGCAGGGGAACCATGGCGTGTGCGGGGGGCGTGCGGCTCAGGGCCGGGCCTTCCTGCCGGGGATGGCTGGCATCGCGCGGCAGGTCGCGTGCAGGATGCAGCGGTGCCTCGGGGCCGGGGGCCGGATGCAGCGGGGTACTGATGTCATCGGCCGAGCGCTGGTGGGTCTGGCGCTGCAGCACGGCGTTGCGGGGCACGATCACGCGCAGCCAGGCCAGTTCCGAGCCCGGCAGGGCCGAGCCGGGAACCAGCCGGTGTTCGCCGTCGTGGGCGCCCCGGTAGATCTCGGCCACGGCGTCGGCGGTGCGGGCCGAAATGCAGTTGCGCTCGCCCTGCTGGGTGAAGGCGTTGGCATGTCCGCCGGAGGCGGCCGGATTGGTCGGGGTGTTCGGGCTGGTCGGGGCGGCCGGGTTGGTCGGGGTGTTCGAGCCGGTCACGGCAGTCGGGCCACTCGGGTTCGTCGGGCCGGTCGTGCCGGTGGCGCCCGGTGCCTGGGAAACCCCGGAAGCATGAGCGGCATCCGAAGGTTCCGGGCAGATCCACTGGTGGGGATCGACCGTGCAGGTGGGATCGCTGATCAGGCCGTCCCGGGTGCCATCGGCGGCATCGCACTGCTGCACGGCCCGCCGGTGCAGGATGGGCAGATCGTCCTCGGTGATGGTGGGGCGGTCGCTGTCGGGGCGCACGACGCGGGCATTCCAGCCGTGGTACATGCTGTTCTGCACGGTAAAGATCAGCGAGGGGGCGCCGGCGGCTATGCCATCGAAGTCTTCCGGGTAGCGCTGGGCGGCCATCAGCGCCTCGCGGCCACCATCGGAGCACCCCGAAAAGTAGGAAAACTTCGGTGCCTGTCCGTAATAGCGCCGGATCAGCTCCTTGGCGATCAGGCTGGTGACGTGCACGGCGCGGTAGCCAAAGTCCACGCGCAGCTGCATGTCGGCGGCGGCCCAGATGCCGCCCGCGCCACTGACATGGCCCATGTCGGTGGAGGCCATGGCCAGCGAGCCATCCTTTTCGAACGAACAGTCACGCTGCGGCGAGCCGATGGCCAGCCGTCCGCACAGGCCACCGCAGCCGGTCTGCAGGTAGCGCTGGGTCCAGCCCTGCTGGGGCAGGCGCACGATGAAGCGGATCTGCGGCGAGATGACGCCCGCAATCAGGCACATGGGCTTGCCGCGCACGGTTTCGGTGCTGACGGCCGTGACCTGCGCCGGTGCCTCGGCCAGCGAGATGTCGCCGAAGCTGTTGAGGCTGCACGGCAGGCGTGGCGCCACGGGGGCCAGTTGCTGTGCCGCCTGGGCAGGTGCCGCAGCCAGCCCCTGCAGCAGGCCCACCAGCAGCAGGGGCAGCCCGACGTCGTGGATCGTGCGCGGCAGGGCTGCCAGCCAGCACCGCAGCCGCCGGAGGGAGGGGGGGCACAGCGGTTCGGGGCGAGGTTGCCGGAGGGAGGGAATGCGCAGCGGTTCGGGGCAAGGTTGCTGGAGGGAGGGCGCGCGCAGTGGTTCGGAACGAGGTTGCCGAAGGGAGCGGGCGCGCGGCAGGGCGGGCTGGGGTTGCCGGACGGGGGATGGGGGATGCGGAAGGGACGGGAAGCGGGCTTGGAATATCATCGGAATCCGGACCCGGCCGGCACAGGGCCCCGGTGGCACGGCCGGGCCTGCCCGCGCACGGTCCGGCGGCTGGGCAAAGGCGTGAGTTTAGGCGTTTGCACCACAGTTCGCTGGCAAGCCCTGCGCCCATGCGGGGGTGATGTTCCCATGCCCGGGCGATCCAGTGCGTTGCCATTTGGCGCCAATGATCCTGCCATTGCCGGGACATGGTGCCTTCTGGCTCATCCCGATCCTGGACTCAAGGCGCTCGCTGATTTTTGCAGCGGGTCCTTTACGGAGATTCCCACGCATGAGGAGCACATCATGAAGTTTTCGACCACGGCCATTCACGCCGGTTATCACAGCGACCCGACCACACGTGCTGCGGCGGTGCCGGTGTACCAGACCACGTCCTACACCTTCGACGACAGCCAGCACGGGGCCGACCTGTTCAACCTGGCCGTGGCCGGCAACATCTACACGCGCATGATGAACCCCACCCATGCGGTGCTCGAAGCCCGGGTGGCGGCGCTGGAAGGCGGGGTGGGCGCGCTGGCACTGGCCTCGGGCATGTCGGCCATTGCCTATGCGCTGCAGGTGCTGTGCTCACCGGGCAGCAACATCGTCTCGACCAGCCAGCTCTATGGGGGTACCTACAACCTGTTTGCGCATTCGCTGCCCAATCAGGGCGTGACGTGCCGCTTCGTGGCCCATGATGACCTGGCCGGGCTGGAGGCAGCCATCGACGACGACACCCGCGCGCTCTTTTGCGAGTCGATCGGCAATCCGGCCGGCAACGTGGTCGATCTGGCCGCCTGGGCAGCGGTGGCCGAGCGGCATGGCGTGCCGCTGATCGTCGACAACACGGTGGCCACGCCGTACCTGTGCCGGCCGTTCGAACACGGGGCGCACATCGTCGTGCATTCACTGACCAAATACATTGGTGGACACGGCACCACGCTGGGGGGTGCCATCGTCGACAGCGGAAAATTCGACTGGAAGGAACACGCACAGCGTTTCCCGCTGTTCAGCAACCCGGACCCGTCCTACCACGGGGTGGTGTATACCGAGGCATTCGGCGAGGCGGCCTACATTGCCCGCTGCCGGGTGGTGCCGCTGCGCAATACCGGCGCGGCGCTGTCGCCCTTCAATGCCTTCCTGCTGCTGCAGGGGCTGGAGACGCTGGCGCTGCGCATGGAGCGCCATTGCAGCAATGCGCTGGCGGTGGCCCAGTGGCTGCAGAAGCATCCGAAGGTGGTGGGTGTGAATTACGCGGGGCTGACCGACAGCCCCTACCATGCCACGGCGCGGCGCATCTGCGGCGGCCGGGCGTCGGGCATTCTGAGTTTCGAGCTGAAGGGCGGCATCGAGGCCGGCATGCGCTTCATCGATGCCCTGCAGCTCATCTACCGGCTGGTGAACATCGGTGATGCAAAGACGCTGGCCTGCCATCCGGCATCCACCACGCACCGCCAGCTCAACGACGAGGAACTGGCCCGGGCCGGCGTGCCGGCGGGGCTGGTGCGGCTGTCCATCGGCATCGAGGACGTGGACGACATCCTGGCCGATATCGAGCAGGCGCTGGCGCAGGCGTAGTGGGTGTCATGGGCTGATAAAAAATGATGGAACGCTGGATTTTCTACGCGGTACTGTCCATGCTGTTTGCAGGCTTCACGTCGGTCATTGCCAAGATGGGCATGGAGAACGTGTCGGCCGAGCTGGGCCTGAGCGTGCGCACGGTCTTCGTCTGCGGCTTTGTGTTCATCTTCGCCCTGATGTTCGTGCAGCCGTCCGAACTGCAGAAGCTCGATGGCCGTGCGGTGCTGTGGCTGGCCATTTCGGGGGCGACCACGGCGCTGTCGTGGATTTTCTATTACAAGGCCATCAAGGAAGGGCAGGTGGCCACCGTGGCGCTGATCGACAAGGGCAGCGTGGTGGTGGCCATGGTGCTGGCCTGGATTCTGCTGCGCGAGGCCATCACGCCGCGCATGGCCATGGGCGCCAGCCTGATCGTGGCCGGGCTGCTGGTCATTGCGCGGCGGTAGCCGACGGTGCCGCCGGATACGCGGGCTGCCCGATACCCGTGCCGTCTGGTACTGCGTTGCGGTGCTGCATGCGGGTATCGGCACGGTGTTCGGTGACTGGTGTTGCGTTTGGGCGCTGACCAGCCGTCAGCGGCCGGTATCCGGTGAGACCTCGAAAGCGGGCCTGCAGCGGGTAGCCCCAGCTGAACAGGTAGGGGTTCTCGCCCGGGCGTGCCGTGGGCGAGGGCTGCAGATAGCGGCCCAGGAACGGATCGTAATCGCCGGCCGGGCTGCTGTTCAGGCCGGTGGTCCCGTCGGCCCACTGCATCGGGAAGCGCAGCAGCGGGTCGGCGTCGCGCCACGCCTGGGCCGTGTCCGGCAGGGCCTTGCGGGGCCATTCGGTCTGCAGGGGCACGGCCGGCAGGATCTCGCCGAACGGGCCGCTGGCCAGGGCCCAGGTGATTTCGCCCTGTTCGTTGGTCAGTGCGTACGGGAAGCCCCGGCTGTCGAGGTGGAACCATTGCACGCGCCAGGCGTCGCCGGCGCTTTCCGTGGCGCCCTGCGTCGTGGCCAGCGTGCCGGCTCCCTGGCTGTGCGGTGTGCCGTTGCCCCCGGTTGACCACGACCGGGCGTGGTCCGGGCTGCCGGCATGTCCGGATGCAGGGGTTGCATGCCCCGGGTGGTCGGGCACGGTACTGGCTGGCGCCGGCGCTTCGATCAGCAGTACGGGCAGCTGGTCCTGATACCACCAGTGGCGCAGGCGTGGCTGTGACAGGCGTTCCTCGGTCTGCAGGCGGCCGTCGGCGTAGTCGTAGAAGCGCCAGTCGCTACCCTCCTGGCGGGCAATCCGCTCACCTTGGTGATTGTAGAAGTAGCGTACCTGCCGGCCGTCCTGATGGCGCATCTGGCTGATGACGCCTCCCGGATGCCAGTCGAGTGACCAGCCGTTCCAGTCCTGCATCCGGCCGGATGCGTCGTGGCGGACACCGGCGATCCGGTGGGTGCCTGGCACGTAGGACGTTTTCTGCGTGTATTCCAGCGCCGACACTCCGGTGCCGTTGTAGGTGGGCAGGGCAGCGGGGGCGCTGGCATCGCCCCGACGGGCGGCTGCCTGGCGCGCTGCACGCATGGCCTCGGGGCTGCGGGCGGCCAGACGGTCTTCCCAGGCCGTGCGGGTCCGGTTGCCGTTTGCATCCCAGTCATACCACCACGAGAACGTTTTTTCGGATGAGTCGATGCCGGGAAGCACGCCGCCGTCGGGGGCAATGCGATGGCTGCTGCGCTCCTCCTGGGCAATGTGCAGGCGGTTGCGCTCATCCATCTGGTACATCGAATAGGTGCCCAGCAGCGCCCGGTGCAGCTGCCTGTGCTGGCCGAACCGGCGATACATGGCAAAGCGCAGGTAATCGCTGGCCGCCCGGCTGGGATTGCTGCCATCGCGCAGCAGGGTCAGGCCTACCGGCCGGCGGGAGGTGCCGGTGTAGTGGTAGCGTGTCCGGAAGTGGATGTCGCGGGGGGCACCGCCGATGCGGATGTCCACGTCGCGCTGCTCCAGCCGGTACTGCTCGTCGTAGGTATAGCGCTCCATCACGTGCGGCGCGTCCACCCCCACCAGCCACGGGCCGAAGTACTGGTAACGTGTCACTTCGGCCGGTCCGCCCTGCGCGGCCAGGCTCTGGCGGACCAGGCGGTCGTAGGCATCATGCTCGTAACGGGCATGGGCACCGTCGGCTTCACGCACCTCCATCACGCGGTCCGATTCGTCATACGTGTACACGGTGGTTCCGGTATCGGGACTGTCGGCGCGCACGATGCGGTTGAAATCGTCGACCTCCAGGCGGATGCCGCTGTCGTCGCGCTGTGGTACCACCACGCCTGCCATCGGGTAGCCGCCCGGCGCGACGGTGTCCTGATACCAGGCGAGCGCGCTGTACAGCCAGCTGATGCGGTTGACCGGCACCTCGTGTCCCAGTCCGTCGTAGACGCGCAGGTCGAACGGGCGGTCTTCGCGGGCCACCTGCACGATATCGCCGGACTGCGGCGACATTTCCACCCGCAGCAGGTCGTCGGTGCCGGGCCGGGGGCCATCGATGTGTGTCAGCACGCCCTCGTCGCTGTACTGCAGGAGACTGGTGCGCTGCACCCGCCGGCCATGGCTGTAGCCGGTTTCGGTGATCCGGACCGGGACGGTCCTGACGCCGGCCTGCCGGTACTCGAAGCGCACCTCGTAGCGTTTGCCGGGTTCCACACTGGGCCGGCTGATGGTGGTGGGATGACGGGTGCTGGTGTTGGGATATTCGTAATGGCGCACCAGCACCTCGGTTTTCGGGCCTGCGTTCTGCGGCTCCTTCAGGGCGTGTGTGATCGGGTCGGCCAGATGGGCCAGTTTTTCCCAGTGTGGCCGCCAGGCATCGAGCATGCGCCCGCTGGCATCACGCACGAAACGGTAGGCACGTATGTCATGGTCGAGTTCGATGGCATACATGCGCGAGAACGGCCGCCGGCGGTACTGGTCATCGATGCGCGAGGCTGTGACGCGGATCACGCCCGGCGTGGGGTCGGGCATGCTGGCTCGCGGAGCGCTGGGGGTGGACTGGCTGCTCCGGGCCCCGGCCGGCGGCACCAGAACCGGGGCCGACAGCAGGCACAGGGCGATGAGCACGGCCAGCATGGGCGTGCGACGGTGCCGGAGCGCGGAGCTGGGCATGGCCTTTTGCGGGCTGGCGGCATGATCGTCGCCATGGACGGGGCGTGTGTGGGCGGAGCGTGTATGGGGAGCACTTCCCCGCAGGGTGGGGATGGTCGATGGGCCGTCAGCACAGGCGGGGTCGGCTTTCATGGTCGGACAGGTCGTTTTCCGGGCATGCAGATGCCCCGGACACTACGTGTCGGGCCCGGGTGGCTGCGAGGCAGCGCGCGCAGCCGGAAGATGCAGGGGGATGGGTGGTGTGCGCCTGTGGCGGGGGGCCAACAGGGGTGTCAGCCGCTTCGTTGCCCGGGCGGCGTGCCGGCCACCGAGACCAGTGCGGCACTGCCCAGTCCGCCGGCGCCTGCGATGCAGGCCAGTCCGAGGCGATCGCCCGGGTGCGCCGGGAACAATCGGGGCTTTTGCCGGGGGGGACGCGATGTCCGTATTGCTTCCGTACATGCGGAGGCGGTGGCGGCAGCCCGTATGGTTGCGTCAGCACATGTGGTTGCGCCAGCCCTGTGGCGCAATCGTGCCAGCAGCTGCACCAGGGCAATGGCTCCCGATGCCCCAATGGGGTGGCCTCGGGCCAGCCCGCCGCCCCAGGCATTGAGACGGGACGGGTCCACCCCCTGCTGCTGCAGGGCGTGGGCGAAGGCCAGTCCCTGTACGGCGAAGGCATCGTGCAGTTCGACGGCATCCAGCTGCCGGGCGGTGGCGTGTTCCCGGGCCAGCAGCGCCGCGGCAGCCTCCCAGGCACCGGTGAGTGGTGTTTCGGGGTCGGTGCCGAGCGCGAGGCCGGCCTGCCACCACGCGGATGGATGCAGACCATGCTGGCGGCAGGCCCGTTCGGAAGCCAGCAGAACCAGGGCGGCTCCATCGGCCTGGGGTGACACGGCCACACGGGAGAGTGCACAGTCGGGGCCTTCCGGCGCTGCCGCGCCATCCGGATCGGGCGGCTCAGCCATCAGGATGGGTATGCGCTGCAGTTGCCGGTCGGACAGCGGGCGTGGGTAGGTGTCGGCGCTGATGGTGAGGGCTGCGGCTGCGCGGCGATCATCGTTGCCGCTGCCGTTGGTGCTGTCGTTGCTGGTGCTGTCGTTGCGACCGTTACTGTTGCCGTTGCCGCTCCTGGCATTGGCATCGGCATCGGCGCGGGTGCAGGTGCCGCCGCCATGGTTGCAGCCTCGCGGTTGGGCCTGCAGCGCCAGAATGCCGTCACCAGGGTGCATCAGGGCATGTGCATGACTCTGCCGGGCATAGGCATCCTGCTGTGTCCGTGTCCAGCCGTGACGGGCGGCGTAGGCGGCCGCAGCCAGCAGGGGATCGGGATCGCGTTCGGGCCACGGCGTGAAGGGGGGACGTTCGTAGGGCTGGGCGGCCTCGCCGGTCCGGGTGGGGCGGTGCTGCCGGATCGGTGCCCGGCTCCACGCCTCGCTGCCGCCGGCGATCACGACATCGGCCTGCCCGGCCAGAATCTGGGTGGCGGCCATCAGAATGGCATCCAGTCCGGAGCAGCACTGGGTCTCGACCGTCATCGTCATGCAGCGCAGGGGCAGGCCGGCTGCCAGTGCCGTCATGCGGGCCGGGTTGCCACCGGCGCCCAGGGCATTGCCCAGCAGCAGCGCATCCACGGCTGCTGGCGGCAGGCCGGTCTGCTGCAGCAGATGCGTGACCAGCGGTGCCGCCAGCGTATGCGGCAGGTGGTGGCGCAGGGCGCCATGGCGCGGCACGACCGGGGTACGGACCCAGGCGAGCAGGGGGACGGGCATGGTCATCGGGTGAGGCTGCTCATGGGATGCTCCGGTTCGTCGTGGGGGGAGCGGATACTGACGGATGCCGTTCCTGTGTCTGCTGGAGCAGCCACGCCTGCAGCTGTGCGTGGTCGGTCTTGCCACTGGCGGTCATCGGCCATGGGCCCGGCCAGATCCACCAGTGGCGCGGCACTTTCCAGGGTTCGAGCGTCTCGCGGCACCAGGCGGCCAGTGCCGGTGGCTGCAGGACGGGCGAAGATGCATGCAGGACGGGCGACGCATGGGGTGCACGAAGCGTCGCCTCACCCTGTACGATGGCATGCACCACCTGTCCGCGCTGCGGGTCGGGCAGCCCCAGCACGGCGGCCTGCCGGATGTCGGGATGCGCCTGCAGCCGGGCCTCGACTTCCTCGGGAAACAGGTTGCGGGCCTGGGTGACGATCATGCGGTTCTCGCGCCCGGTCAGATGCAGCATGCCTTCGGCATCCAGCCAGCCGACGTCACGTACGCTCAGCCAGTCGCCCACCCGAAGGGCGGCGGTGCCGTCCTGGTCGTTGACGTAGCCGCTGAACAGCATGGGGCTGCGCACCCAGATCAGGCCGGTGGGGGTGAGCCGTGCCGGCGTGGGCGGGGTCGGGGCAGGCAGGGCTGGGTCGGGCAGGGATGGGGTACGCAGATTTCTTGCAGGCGGGGTTGAATCGGACGGGGTTGGGTTGGGCAGCGTGGGGGCAGGCGAGGTTGGGGTGGGCTGGGTTGAGGCAGGCTGGGTTGAGGTGGGCAGGGTTGACGTGGGCAGGGTTGACGTGGGCAGGGTTGACGCGGGCAGAGAGGGGGTGGGGCCAATGTGGATCTGTACGTTGCTGAAGGGCCGTCCCACGGCATCGGCCGGTGTGTCGGCTGAACTTTCCATCCAGCTGATGTAGCTGGTTTCGGAGGCGCCGTAGAAGGTGATGATGCGCGCCTGCGGAAACAGCTGCTGCAGGGCTGGCGTGTGTTCGTGCGCCCAGCGTGCACCGCTGACCAGCAGCAGCTTCAGCTGGGGAATGGGCGGGTGCCGGCGGTGGTCGGCGGCGGCCAGCAGCAGCATCAGCTGGCTGGGTACGCCGACCATGACCGGGCAGCTGCCATCGGCCAGGCTGGCCAGCGTGCGGGTGGCCGAGAAGCGGCGCTGCACCGAGGTACCGCCGCCCGTCCACAGTCCCAGCAGGGCACCGAACAGGAAGAGCGAGTGGGACATGCGCCCCGGTGCCAGCACCCGGCCCTGCGCGGCGGGACCGAAGTCCTGCAGCGTGACGCGAAAGGTTTCCACCCAGGAGCGGTGATCACGCCGAAAGCCCTTGGGCAGGCCCGTGCTGCCGGAGGTGAACCCGATGTAGAACGGCGTGTCGGGGGATGGTGGGCCGAACGCCGGGGAGAGGGACGCCTCATCGTCCGGGAACGGTGTTTCCAGCCACCCCTGTTTATCTTGTCCGTGGCCGAGGGGAAATGTGTCTTTGATGTGCAGCGCGGCTGCCATGCGGGCCAGCAGGGCCGGTGGCCAGTCCGGATCGGCCACGGCGGCGCAGCGTCCGCTGTGGATGACCCCCAGAAAGGCCGTCAGCAGGGTGAGGGGGTCGGCTGCCTGGGTCAGCAGGACGGTATCGGCAGCGGTGGCATGGGTGATGCGCTGGCCAGCCATGGCCGCTTCAGGCGGACACCAGGCGCGCATGGCCGCATGGAGGCCGGCAAAGTCCAGTCGCTGTTCGTGCGGGCCGTGCGCGTCCTGGATGATGGCTGGTTGCCGGGGGCGCTCCCGTGCCCAGCGGGCCAGGGGGGCGTGGACCAGCCCGGCGGCCATGGGAGGGTGGTCCGTGGCCCGGCTGCCGGTCAGGGTCGGTGCCGTGTCGGTCGTCATGGATGTCGGGTGCCGGTGCCGGACAGGAGCGGATCGGCGCTGATCGGAGCGGGCGGGTTGCCGGCGGGAGCCGGTTCGGGGCCGGCGCGAGGCCGGTTCAGGGACTGATGCAGGGACTGTGTGCTCAGCGTTCCGGAGATCTGCGCCCCGGGAAGTCCCAGTCGGGCAGGGCGCGGGCGATGGTGTGCACGATGGCGGCGCACAGCAGGCACTTGATCACGTCACCGGGCACGAAGGCCATGTCGGCCAGAAAGGCCTTGTCCAGCGGCATCTGCGCCAGCACCATCAGTCCGCCGATGCCCATGGCGTGCAGGAACAGGATGCCACCGGTCATCGAGGCGATGAAGGCGTTGATGGCCAGCTGCATGGGTGCGCCGGCGCGGGGCAGCATCTGCATCACCAGACCGGTCACGAAGGCGGCCGGTGCAAAGCCGTACAGGTAGCCGGCCGCGGGTGAGACGAACGGTGCCAGTCCGCCCCGGCCTCCCGACAGCAGGGGGAGCCCCGCCGCCACGGCCACGATGAACAGCAGCAGCGCCTGCAGGCCGCGGCGTGGTCCCAGCAGGCAGCCAGCCAGCATGATGCCCAGCGTCTGTGCCGTGATGGGAACGCCAAAGGGCAGGTCGATCTTGGGGATGAGCCCGAGTACGGCCATCAGGGCCGCAAAGAGGGCCACCTGGGAAAGGTGCTGCGCGCTGCGTCGCGACAGGGTCTGGTTCATGATGGTGTCTCCAGGGATCGGGCTTCGCCGGACCGGCATGGCATGCAGGACGCAAGGCATGCTGGACAAATCCCGACAATTCTACTGGGTGGCAGGGACGACCGTATTGGGGAAAACCGCCAGCCTGCACGTCCAAAGGCGCGTGCGGAGGCGAATGTCCACGAAGACGTGGCGGTCATGCTTGCCCCAAGGGCGCGCACGGGAAATCTCTGCAGCGCTTCGCATCTCAGGCCATGAGGCCGAGCGACGGGGCCGTTGGGAAGGGCCGAAAAAACAGACGAAAAAAATCCCGCCGCAGAATGCTCTGGAGCGGGACTTTCGGCCAGACTGGCAACCGGACGAACCGGAAAACCAGCCCGATGAACTGGTGCCCAGAAGAGGACTCGAACCTCCACACCATTGCTGGCGCCAGGACCTGAACCTGGTGCGTCTACCAATTCCGCCATCTGGGCGACGGGAAAGACGTGATTATAGGGAAAGTTTTCTGGCGCGCAAGTGGTTCTGCAAAAAAATTTTCGGGACCGTGGCGAAAGGAGCCGGATTCGGTTCTTCCTGCCGTACCAGCCTCCCTACCGTCCCAGCCGGGCAAAGAGGGCGTCGGCCACGCGGCGGGTGGTCTGCAGCATCTGGACGGTGAGCGGTGCGATCAGCCGCCAGCCACCGGGCCGGCCGGTGCGCAGGCGCCAGGCCTCGTCGAGTTTCTTCCACTGCACGAAGAAGTGTTCGATAAAGCGCAGCATCAGCCCCAGCTGGAGCGCGATGCGCCCGGGCGACAGGCCCAGTACCCGCAGGGGCTGCAGCAGGCGTTCGAGCACGTCCAGCAGCGCGGCGGGCCGGGTGGTGACGGTCAGCGCCACACCCAGACAGCTCGTGCAGGCCAGCCGCAGCGTGGCGGACACGGCAATGTCCGGCCGGCCCATCCACAGCTGGAAGAGGGCCACCAGCCCCGAGGCCACCAGTACCGACACCATCAGCCGCCGGGCCGGCCGGGAGGCTGCACCCAGGCTGAGCCACAGCAGCAGTGCCAGTGCACCGGCCACGGCGAAGGCCGCGGGCGACTGCAGCCAGAAAAGCACCAGTCCCAGCCCCACCAGCAGGGCCAGCTTCAGGCCGGCTGGCACCCGGTGCAGCCAGCAGGGAATGTCGCTGTAGAGACTACCCATGGTGCGCCGCGCCGGCAGGGGGGGCGCCTGTCGTGACATCGGCATCGTCCGTGGCACGCAGCCCGGCGACCAGCGTCCGGACATGCGCCTCGTAGGCGGCACAGACGCTGGCGCCGTCGCCGTCGGCCCGGATGCGGCCCTGGTCCAGCCACAGCACACGCGGGTAGGGGCGCACGTGGTCCAGCAGGTGGGTGGAGACGATCAGCTGGCGGTCGGTGTGGGCCAGGTCGTGGAAGAGCCGGGCCTGGCCGGGCAGGTCCAGACTGGCGTAGGGTTCGTCGAGCAGCAGGGTGGCCGGACCGGCCAGCAGCAGCGACAGCCAGCAGACGTGCTGGCGCTGCCCCTGGCTCAGCGTGCTGATGGCCCGGTCGGCCCAGGCTTCCAGACCGCGTTCGGCCAGAAAGCTGCGTGCCTGTTGCAGGGCCTCGCGCTTTTTCAGGCCCTGCGGCTGCAGGCCCAGTGCCAGTTCCTCGGCTACGGTGGGGAAGATGATCTGGTCGTCGGGGTTCTGGAACATCATGCCGACGGGCGGCGGCCGATGCCGGGCGTTGTCCTGTCGCCCGGTGGTGGCCGGTGGCGATGTGTGCCGGCCCGCAGGAGGCGGGGGTGTGGGCGCGGTGGATGCCGCAGAGGCTGAACGTGCCGGAGATGCTTCGGGCACACGGGTGGCGGCCGGTGCCGCTGAGGCGGTCGCATCCGGTGAGGCGGGGGATGGTGTATCGGGCCGATCCGGCGCGATGTGAAAGCACCCGCGTTCCGGCGTTTCCAGGCCGCACAGCAGCCGCAGCAGACTGGTCTTGCCGGCGCCGTTGTGGCCGATCAGCCCGATGCGTGGTTCCCGGAGCACGAGATTCAGCCCGGCGAATACCTGGGTGCGGCCACGGGTCAGGTGGATGTCTTCGAGGTGCAGCGCGGGCATGGTGCGGACCGGGGCGGAAGGGGTGGAGCGGGCATTGTAGGTGTTCGGTTCAGTAACGGAACGCGTGCGCCTGTACCTCGAAGGGCTCCGGCGCCGTGACGGTGACCAGCTCGCTGCCCAGGTCCAGCGTGGTGGCGTACAGCGCTGGTCGCTGCTCACCGGGCTTCAGTTCACTGGCGCGGGCCGCCGGATAGACCATGCGCACCTGCGGCAGCGTATTGGCCGGAATGCGGTGATCGGTGGCAGCCGTCAGCGCAGCGGGGACGGGGTGGGCGCCGGCAGGATGGTTCTGGGGGTCGGCAGGAAAGGTTTGCCGGGGCGTGGTGCTGGCTGCTGTTTCCGGAGGGGTATGGACGGCTACCCCCGGTGCCCCTGCCTGAGCGGTGTTCGGGTGGCCTCCCGGCCCCGTGTCCGTGGTGGCTCGTGTGCTGGCCTCGACATGGACCGGATGGAGGCGCTGCAGAAACCGTCCGAGCACATCCACGTCCGGCAGCCGGGTGTCCAGCGTGTTCAGCGAACCCATGCCCGAAATGCCCTCGCCCCAGGCCTTCAGCGCAGATTCCTTGCGGGTCCACATCAGCAGAAAGGCCAGCTCGCGCAGCGCTTCGGGCATGGCCATCAGCAGCTGGTCCTCGTCCGGGGTGGTGACCCGGTGCAGCAGGGAGTCGAGCATTTTCACCTGCCGGCCCAGCACCTCCAGGTCGATGCCCAGCTCCATCGGCCCCACGGCAACCCAGGCCACGTGCTCGCTGTGTGTGAGGTTGAACTGCAGGTTGCTCTGGTGCACCGGGTCCAGACTGGGCTTGCCCCGGGCGCTGCGCACGAAGCGTACCTCACCCGGCTGGATGCCCAGCCCGCGGGCCAGCAGCATGCGCAGGCCGGCGCGGGTGGCACGATAGCGGCGCTGCAGGTAATCGAACTTGAAGCGGTCGGCGCGGGCGTGTTCGGACGTGGCAATCCACTGGTCCGAGCCGGCCGGGCGGGGCGCGTCGAGGTCGATGCGCCAGCAGTGGACGGTGGGCAGGGGCGGCGCAGGCGTGGTCATGGCGTTGCTCTCCTCTGGGGTGGAGGAAAGTGTACATGGCGATGCCACGGGCGTTTGCGCCCCGATTGTTTGGGGGCAGGGGCTGGCTGCGGGTGGGGTGAGCGTTTGGGGAAAGGTGCTGCCTACGGGTGGTGGGGTGAGCTGCCCGGCGGCACGGATGATGCCCCTTCCTGCGTGATCATGTCCCGCAGCCACTGGTGGGCGGCATCGCGGTGCAGTCGCTCGGGCCAGAGCATGTGCATGTCGAAACCGGGGATGTCCAGCGGCGCGGGCTGTATGCGCAGGGCAGCATGGTTCTGCACGAGCCGCGATGGCACCATGGCCACCAGATCGGTACTGGCCAGCACGGACAGCAGCGTACCGAAGTGGGGAACCGACAGGACGACGTTGCGGGACAGTCCCTGCCGGTGCAGTACGCGGTCGGTCATGCCCAGAAAACCACCGCCGTCCGGTGACACGATGGCATGTTCCAGCCGGCAGAACCGGGCCAGCGTGGGACGACGTTTCAGGTGGGGGTGATTGCGGCGCCCGGCCAGCACATAGTGTTCGGTGAACATGGCCCGGCTGCGCAGGCCGGGTGGCGAATCGTCCGGGATGTGAAAGACGAGATCGATGTCTCCCTGTTCGGCCTGCCGCGCCAGGGCGGGGGGATCCAGATTGACGAGCGCCAGCCGGATGCCGGGGGCCTGTTTTCTCAGGGGGTCGAGCACGGGCTGGATGATGGTGATGGCGGCATAGTCGGAGGCGGCAATGCGCCAGACCTGCCGCGTGCGGGCGGGGTCGAAGGGGGCTGGTGGTGCGATGGCCTGCGCCAGACCGGCCAGTGCCTGTTGCAGGGGCGCGCGCAGGGCATCGGCGCGGGCCGTTGGGCGCATGCCGCGCGGGCCGGGCAGCAGCAGGGGATCGGAAAAGATCTGGCGCAGACGTGCCAGCTGCACGCTGACCGTGGGCTGTGCCAGATGCAGTCGTTCTGCGGCGCGGGTCACGCTGTGTTCGGCCAGCAGGGCATCGAGCGTGACCAGCAAATTCAGGTCGATGCGGCGCAGGGGATTGTCCAAGGCAATACTTGTCATTTCGGAAATTCATTTCCACTATAGCGCAGAGCGTCCTATCGTGGCGTCCTGCAATCCGGCAGGGCAGGCCGATGTCGAGATCGCCAGCGGCAGCAAGGGAGCCTCTCCCAGGGTCTGGATCCAATCCTGTCGGGCGCTGAATGCATGGAGAAACAACAGCATGATGAATGACACACGGACGGACATGAGTCCGGAAAATGAAAATCCGCGGACGGTTCTGCTGGTGCATGCCCACCCGGAGCCGACCTCGTTTACCCGCCATCTGGTCACGGTGGCAGCAGAGACACTGGCCGGACAGGGGCACACCGTACTTCAGTCCGATCTGTACGCGATGCAATGGAAGGCCGTTTTCGATGCAGACGATTTTCCGCAGCGCCTCGATAGACAGCGGCTGTCGTTCATCGATGAATCACGCCATGCCTATGCCCATGGTGGCCAGACGGCCGATGTGGAGGCCGAGCAGGCAAAACTGCAGGCTGCCGACGCGGTGATTCTCGTCTTTCCGCTCTGGTGGTTCGGCATGCCGGCCATCATGAAGGGCTGGATCGAGCGGGTCTGGTCCTATGGGCTCGCCTATGGGTACCGGGATGCCGGCAATGCGCATCGTTATGGCGAAGGTGGCTTTGCCGGCAAGCGTGCCCTGCTGGCCGTGTCGGTGGGTGGTCCGGAGAGGGATTATTCACCGCGGGGCATCAACGGGCCGCTGGAGCAGCTGCTGTTTCCGGTCACGCACGGCGCACTTTTCTATCCGGGCATGGACGTGCTGCCCACCTTTGCGGCTTATGGAACCGGAAGAATGGATGCATCGGCTGCCGAAAGGGCGACGATGGCGTGGCGGCAGCGGCTGGAGAACCTGTTCACCGATGCGCCCATGCCGTACCGTCGGCAGAACGGGGGTGATTATCCGGACCGTCATATGCTGGCTGATGAGGTGGCGCCCGGGCAGACAGGCATCATGGCGCATGTTGCGTCGTGAGCTGCCATGGACCCGTTCGTTTTCGCGCAACTCCTTTTGCTTTCCGCGACCCCCCCTCTGGACGTGAAGGACGAGGCGCCGGGACCTCGGATGAATGCGTCCGTGACACGCCCTATTTCGCCGCAGCCTTGATCCGCAGGATTTCCTGCACGAAATCCCGCATCTGCTGCGGAAAGCCGGCATCGTCCAGCGTGCCGATCAACGCAAAGGTATCGGGCCTGCCGCCGTCGTCGGCCTCCACCTGCCGGCCCTGATAATGCTCGAAGAAGAGCGCCTTGCCACCGCGAATCTTCCCGCGGTGCAGGATATGGATGCGTCCCTGCTCATTGCGGGCAAAGACGCCCGACAGGGCGCGGGACAGGCCCTGAACCGGAAAATTGATTTCTGCGGCCAGCGACATTTTTTTCCCGGGCAGGGGGGCACCGGTGCCGAAGCCGTTGAAATGCTTGTTGCCCTGCGCTTGGTACACGTGCCACAGATCCAGTGCCGGGCCGTAGTGCAGCGTGGCGGCAAAGCCACCCCCGGGGCCGGCGACGGTCCCTTCGCAGGTCTGGTTCAGGGCCGCCTGCAGCTGCGCACCCAGCTGCTGCTGGGCGGCGGCCAGGCCGGCCGCGTCGGTGATGACGGTGAGCATGGTGATCTCCTGGTTCATTGGATGCAAAAGGGCCGGCTCCCGGCGCGTCATGGGCTTGTTCATGACGCGCCCCGGGAACCGGCCCGCCGGTCCGGTGTGCCGTCCTGCGCCGTCTATTTCTTCTTGCGCAGGCCACCCAGCATGCGCGACATCAGGCCGCCGCCTTTCTTGCCCGCCGTATCGTCCGGCTGGTCGGAGGCGTAGGGCGCCTCGTCGTAGGCACGGGCCACCTGGGCCAGGGTCTCGAAGACGAAGCGGCGCGGATTGACGCGACGGCCGGTGCGTACTTCCATGCGGGCGATGGCCTGCATGACCAGCATCGAGTGGCCGCCCAGATCGAAGAAGTTGTCGTCCGGGCGGATGTCATCGGTACCGAGCAGGTCTCCCCAGACTTCGGAAAGGATGCCTTCCATCTCGGTGCCGCCGGCGGCGGCTGCCGGGGCATCCGGTGCCTCTGCCGTATCCGCCGTGGCCGCCGGCGAACCGGCCGGAGACGGGGCACCGGCGTGATCCGGCTGGCCGGCTGCCGAACCATGGGCGGACCGGGACTGTCCGGCGTGATCGGCCTGCTGGGCCGCATGGCGTTCGGAAGCCGTGGCTGGATCTTCCTCGATGCCGACATCCTCGCCGATGCCCGGCACGTGGCCGAGTGTCTGCGCATCGCCGGGACCGGGATGGGTATGGCCTGCACCGCTCGAAGCACGGGTGGCCGTGGCGGTTCTGTGGGTGGTCGTGCTGGCTCCCGCCTTGCTGCCCGCGTCGCCTCCGCCATCCGCAGGCGCCTCGGCCGTACGGTCGGCATGGGACACGCCGATCAGCACGCTGGACGGGATGCAGGCCAGCAGCTTGGACAGCGGGGTGTCACTGGGGGTATCGAGCCAGCGGGTCAGCAGCAGCTGGTAGGCCTCGGCGATCTGGCGTACGCGCAGGGCATCGAAGATGTCGGTGTTGTACTGCAGGCCGCCCACCATGTGGTTGCCGTTGGCCAGGAACCAGAGACCGATGTCCTCGGCCGTGCCGGGCTGCAGCACGTACAGGGGCTGGTCGTGCAGGTTGCCCCACTGCAGCTGGCGTGCCGTGGCCTCCTGGAAGGAGAAGAAGGCCTGCCACAGCGGCGGACGGGATTCGTCGCGGGTCGGGCCCAGCGCCTGCAGCAGGCGGTCGGCCGGTACGTCACTGTTGCCGAAAGCCTCGATGACCAGACCACGCACCTGCTCCAGCAGCTCACGCGGGGAGCGCGGGGCGGTGGCGGCGGAGGAGGCGGGCGCAGGGGGCAGCAGCGTGCGGGTCTGGCCGATGGGGGCGACGCGCGCTGCAGCGGCGGCGGCGAGATCCTCCTTCGGCGGCTTTTCGAAACGCATGGTCAGCGGCAGGGCGTTGACGAAGAAGCCCATGATGGTTTCCAGCTCGGGCAGCTCGCGCCCCCGCACCGGCGTGCCGATGCGTACGGCGGGCTGGCCCGACAGGCCGTGCAGCAGCAGTGCCCAGACCGACAGCAGCGTCATGAACGGTGTGCTGTGCTGCAGGCGGGCATGTTCGCGCAGGCGTGCCACCAGACGTTCGGGCAGGTACAGCCATTCGGTGCTGCCCAGGCCGCTCATGCGGGCCGGACGTTCCCGGTCGGCGGGCAGGTCCAGCGGCGGCAGCTTCGGATCGAGACGGGCCAGCCAGTGGTCCACCTGCTGCTGCAGGGCGTCGCTCTGCAGGAAGCGGTGGTGCCAGAGGGCGAAGTCACCATAGTCGACGGCCAGCGGCGGCAGCGGGCTGTCGGCGCCCGGATTGGCCAGCTGGTGCTCGTAGAGCCGCGCCATTTCCTGATACAGCAGGTCGAAGGACCAGCCGTCCCAGATGATGTGGTGCGGCATGAAGAACCAGACGTGCCGGTCTTCGGCCAGACGGAACATGCGGGTGCGGAACAGCGGGGTGCTGTGCAGCGGAATCGGTTCCTGCGCCAGCGAGTCGATGGCCTCGCGCAGCGCCTCTTCCTGGGCCTGGCCGGACAGGTTTGCCAGATCCACGGCCGGGAAGAGCGACACGTCCAGGCTGTCGAGCACGGTCTGCTGCGGCATGCCCTGGTCGTCGGTGCGGATGACGGTGCGCAGGATCGGCTGGCGCTGGCAGAGCTGGTCGAAGGCACGCTGGAAGGCGGCCTCGTTCATCTCGCCGGTGAGGCGGTGGGCCGACGGGGTGTTGTAGACCGGGGTGCCCGGGGTGATCGATTCGAGGAAGTACAGGCGCTGCTGCATCAGCGACAGCGGCGCGTGCTGGCGGTCTTCCCGGCGGGTGAGGGTGTTGGACCCGGCGAACATGGCATCGGCAGGGTTGCCGGCGCCAGCATGGGGGGCACCTCCGTCGCGGGGAAGTGCCGCGTCGTGGGACGCCTGTCCGGCAGCAGGCAGATGTCCAGCGGAAGGCGCGGTATCTGCCGGGAAGGCAGTGGTGGCAGCCCCTGCGCCATGGCTGGTGCCTGCATGGCCGCCGGCGTCTGCGCCGAAGGCCGTCGCAGGGGCCTGCGTGCCGGCAGCCGGTGTGCGGGCGGCCAGGGCAGACTGCAGCCAGTCGGCCAGCTGGCGGGCGGTGGGGGCTTCGAAGAGGGTGGCCAGCGGGATCTTCAGGCCGTACTCGCGCCCCAGGGCCTGCAGCAGCTGCGCACCCAGCAGCGAGTGGCCGCCGCTGGCAAAGAAGTCGTCGTCGGCGTGCAGGTCCGGCAGGCGCAGGTACTCGGCCATCAGGTGCTGGACCCGGTAGAGGTCCGGGAGCGTTCCAGCCGGGGCACCGTAGCCGGCCGGGGAGCCGTAGCTGGCGGGGGGGCCGTAGTAGCCGGCGGGAGTGCCGGCGGCCACGGCGGCAGGGCCGGCCGTCCGGGCCGTATCCGCAGCGGGGGCCGTGCCTGCCGTGACGGCGGTGCCTGCGGTGGCAGCCGGGTCTGCCGTGGCGACCGTGCCGGCTGCCGTGGCATCTGCGGCCGGGGTGGCTCCGGGGGTGCCGGCAGCGGCTGCCGGCGGGGTGGCGTCACCACGCGCGAGCTGGTCCGGACGGGGCAGTACCTTGCGGTCGATCTTGCCGTTGGGCAGCAGGGTGAAGGCGGGCAGCCAGACGAAGTGCTGCGGCACCATGTAGTCCGGCAGCTGCTTGCGCAGGTGGGCACGCAGGGCACTGGCTTCGCTGCGGCTGGCCTCGCGTGGCGTGGCTTCGGGCTGGGTGGCGACCTGATAGGCCACCAGACGCTGGTCACCGGGCACGTCCTCGCGGACGATGGTCACCACCTGGGCGATGCCGTCGAACTGGCCCAGGACCGCTTCGATCTCGCCCAGCTCGATGCGGTAGCCGCGTACCTTCACCTGGTGGTCGAGCCGGCCCAGGTGCTCCAGCGTGCCGTCGTGGCGCCAGCGGCCGCGGTCGCCGGTGCGGTAGATGCGGCGGCCGGGGGCGGCCGTGTCGGGGATGAAGCGTTCTCCGGTCAGCTCCGGCCGGTTCAGGTAGCCCTGGGCCACGCCCTCGCCACCGATCAGGATCTCGCCGGCCGCGCCGAACGGTACGTCCATGCCATCGGCATCGACGATGCGGATGTGGGTGTTGTCGATGGGGCCACCGATGCGGATGTGCTGCGGCTGCGGGGGAACCTGCCAGCAGGTGGACCAGACGGTGGTCTCGGTGGGACCGTACATGTTCCACAGTGTCAGCGGCAGGGCGGTCAGTTCGCGGGCCAGGTCCAGTGGCAGGGGCTCTCCCCCGACCAGCGCACGAAAGCCGGCGGACGGCTTCCAGTCGGCGGCCAGCAGCAGGCGCCAGGTGCCCGGTGTGGCCTGCATGACGCTGATCTTCCACTGGGACAGGCGTTCGGCCAGGCGGTAACCGTCACCGGTGTCGTCCCGGTCGGCCACGTATACGGTGCCCCCGGCGATCAGCGGCGTGACCAGTTCCAGCAGGGCGATGTCGAACGACAGCGTGGTCACGGCCAGCAGCCGGTCGCTGGCACGGATGCCCGGCCGGCGGGCCATCGACAGCAGCAGGTTGGCGGCGGCCCGGTGGGGCACGGCCACCCCTTTGGGCTTGCCGGTCGAGCCGGAGGTGTAGATCACGTAGGCGGTGGCCTCGGGCTGCGAACGGTCGAGGTGCGTTTCCACGGCGCCTTCGGCCGGCAGGTCGTAGATGATCTCCTCGGCCGAGATGGTCAGCGTCTTGTCGGCGGGCCACCCGAAGGCCTGGCAGACCTCCAGGGTGTCGGCATCGGCCAGCACGAGCGCCAGGGCGGCATCTTCGGCCATGTAGGCCAGCCGGTCCTGCGGGAAGTGCGGATCCAGCGGCACGTAGGCGGCACCGGCACGCCAGACGGCCCACTGGGCCACCACCATGGCCACGCCCCGGGTCAGGCACAGGCCCACCAGGCTGCCCGGGCCCACGCCCTGCTGCTGCAGGCGTTCGGCCAGCTGGTGGCTGGCGTCGAGCAGCGAGCGGTAGCTGAGCTGATGCCGGGCATCGGCCACGGCCAGCTTGCGCAGCTGGGTGGGGCCGATGCGGTCGATCAGCGATACCGGGGTGCGGTTCAGGCTCTGCGGGCGTCCGGTGTCGTTCCAGCCGGCCAGCAGCGTCTGCTGGGCATCGCTCAGGGCGGCCTGGGCGCCGACGGCACGCTGCGGGTCTTCGGCCATGGAGAGCAGCAGCGCGGCGTAGCTCTGCAGCCACTGGTGGATGCTGGCATCGTCGAACAGCGCGGTGCTGTACTGGCATTCGATGCGCAGCCCCTCGTCGACCGGGGTGAGGTTGAAGAAGAGTTCGAAGTTCTCGAAGCGGCGCGGCACGCTGGTGACATGCGTCTCGAAGCCGTCGAGGCTCACCATGGCCGGATCCAGTCGCTGGTCGAGGTTGAACATCACCGAAACCAGCGGCAGGCGCGACGGATCACGCTTCAGGGCCAGGTGGCGCAGCAGCGTGCCGAAGGTGAAGCGCTGGTGCTCGAAGGCATCGAGCAGCTCGCGCTGCACGCCGGCCAGCCAGTCGGCGCTGGTGGCTTTCGTGTCGATGCGGCTGCGCACCGGCAGCAGGTTCACGCAGTGGCCGACGATGTCGGGCAGTTCGGCCGCCAGCTGGCCGGCGGCGGGTACCCCCACCACCACGTCGGCGCTGCCGGTCAGGCGCGAGATGAGCAGTTCGAAGCCGCCGAGCAGGAACGAGAACAGGCTGATGCGCAGGCTGCGGGCGGCCTGCTGCAGGCGGGCGAAGTCGTTGGCCGGCACCAGATGGTCGATGCGGCCGGCGGCCACCTGGCGGCGGGCCGGGCGCGGGTGATCGGTGGGCAGGTCGGTGACGGGCACGTCCTGCTGGTACTGCTGCGTCCAGTACTGCACGTTGGCACCGGCATCGGCCGAGCTGGTGAACTGGTCCTCGTTGTTGGCGTAGTCGGTGTAGGACGAGGGCGCCAGCGCCTCGCCCCGGAAGGCGCGGGCCAGATCACGCAGCACGAGGCCGAACGAATAGCCGTCACAGACCAGGTGGTGGGCCGCCAGCAGCAGCACGCCGTGGTCATCGGCCATGCGCAGCAGGTGGGCCCGAAAGAGCGGACCTTTCCCCAGATCGAAGGGTTCGCTCACCACCTGCTGGCGCCAGTCGGACAGCCGGCGGGCGCGGGTGGTGGCATCCTGGCCGCGCAGGTCGGTCACCTCGAAGACCAGGGGGGCGGCACTGACCGTCTGCATCAGCATTTCCGAGCCGTCGTCGCTGAACACGGCCCGCAGTGCCTGGTGGGCCGCGAAGACGGCACGACAGGCCTCCCGCAGGCGGGCGATGGCGGCATCATCCAGCGACCCCTTCAGGCTCAGCTCGACGGCCTCGTTGTAGGCGAGGGAGGCTTCCTGGCTCATGTGGTCGGCCAGCCACACCTCGCGCTGCGCATCGGTGGGGATGATCACCCGTTCGATGACCGGGGCGTCGGAGGCAAAGGGGTCGAAATCCACCGCAACACCCACCAGGCCGGCGGGCAGGGAGGAGGATTGGCTGGATTCGTGGCTCATGATGTCTTTCTCGGATGGGGGCGGTATGGCGGTCCGGACGGCCTGCACGGGTCAGGCGGTGGCCGGAGACGCGACACGTGCGTGAGTGCGCTGGTGCCGGGGGCGTGCCGGAAGGGTCGTTCCGGCGGGGCCGCGCCTTCGGATCATCCGGCTGCTGCGCCGGGTGCGGTGCAGCGGCCGGACGGGGCACGCGGGCCGTGTGTCATGCGGTTGGCACGCAGGGGTCAGTGATCGTTCTTGAGCTGGATGTAGCTGCCCGGCCGCTCCGGGTCGGCGACGAACCAGGCGGCCTTGCCGCTGGCGTCGCGCCCCAGGCGGGCACCGGGTACCGGCGGATCGTTCGGATCCATCTTGCTGACCGTGTCCTTCTGCGGGGTCTTGCCGGGCAGGAAGCCGTCGGCCTGCAGTTCCAGCACGGCGTCGCAGAAGGCCTTGCGGATGGCCTCCACATCGGCTTCCGTGTGTGCCGTGGTCATGAAGCACGGGAAGTTGTCGAGGATGTGGATGCCCCGGTTGCGCATCTGGGCAAACAGCAGGTCCTGGTACGGGTGGTCTTCGGTGAAGACGATCCGCCAGACCGAGGCGAAGTGCTTGACCAGGATCGGCGCACCGTGCTCCTCGCAGAAGGCATTGAGCTGCCCGGCCAGCCGGGCCGTGGTGTCGTTGACCTGCTGCTGCAGCGACGGGCCAGCCTCCTTCAGGTGGGTGAGCACGGCGTGGCAGGCGGCCAGTGCCAGCGGGTGACGCACGAAGGTGCCGGCAAAGTAGGTCACGCCCACGGTCGGGATCGAATCGTCGCCATACTGCCAGGCGCCACCATCCAGGGCGTCCATGTATTGGCGCTTGCCGGCGATGATGCCGATCGGGAAGCCGCCGCCGATGACCTTGCCGTAGCTGGCCAGGTCGGCACGGATGTCGAAGTGGGCCTGGGCGCCGCCCGGGCCGGTACGGAAACCGGTGACCACCTCGTCGAAGATCAGCAGCGAACCCGATTCCTCGGTGATGCGGCGCAGGTCGTGCAGGAATTCGCGCGGCTGCAGGTCCGGACGGCGGCTCTGCACCGGCTCGACCAGCACGGCGGCCAGGTTGTCGGCGTTGTCGCGTACCCACTGCAGGGCGTCCGGATCGCCGTATTCCAGGATGACGACGTTGGCGGCGGTGTTCGGCATGATGCCGGGAGCGGCCGGCAGCGCCCGGCCGCGGGCTCCCAGCCGCACGATCACCTCGTCGAAGATGCCGTGGTACGAGCCGGCGAATACGGCGATGCGTTCGCGGCCGGTGACGGTCCGGGCGATGCGCACGCAGCCCATCACGGCCTCGGAGCCGGTGTTGCACAGCGCCGCGCGGTCGAAGCCGGTCATCTCGCAGACCAGTTCGGTGACCGGGCCGGCCAGCGGGTGCTGCGGGCCGATCTCGTAGCCCAGGGCCATCTGGCGCTGGACGGCCTCGAGCACGAAGTCGGGCTGCCAGCCGAACAGGCTCATGCCGAAGCCATTCAGGGCGTCGACGTACTCATTGCCATCGAGGTCCCACAGGTGCGAGCCCTTCGATTTCTCGATGACGATCTGGTAGATCATCTCCTTCAGGCGGGGGCGGAAGCCGTTGACCACCCGCGGGTCGGCCGAGTGCGGACGATGCTGGGCGGTGTGATCGCGCGAGGCGCGGGTGCGGTCCACATAGCGCTTGATGAAGGCATCCAGCCGGGCCTCCTGCCGGGGCGTCAGGGCCTCGGCCTGCTGGCGGTAGATGCGGGCGATGGCGCCGAAGGCCTTTTTCGGGTCATCGGTGGGTTTCTCGTCGGTGTTGTCGCCGGCCGGGGCGGCGGTGGTCGCACCGGTGGCTGCAGCCGCGGGCTGCGGGGCGCTGGCCGGCGCTGTGGATCCCGTGGCCACTTCGGTGGTGCCGACGACGGCCTGGGACGGCAGGACGGGGGGCTGGCCGGTCAGCAGGCGCAGCTGGTTCTCCATCAGCTGCAACTGCTGGCTGAGTACGAACGACACACTGTCGACGGCACCGGGCGGCACGGCGGCCGCCAGCACGGGCACCTGGGCCGGCTGGGCGACCAGCGGCATCTGGCCGGTCTGGCCGGCGGGGGCCGCGGAGGCCGTCTGGCCGGTGGCAGGGGCCTGGGCTGCGGGGGCGGCCGGCAGGGCGTCGGCCGGCAGCACGCTGTCCAGATGCTGGACCACGGCGCTGGGGGTGGGCAGATCGGTCATCAGCTGCCGGAAGCTGACCGGCGCATTGAAGTGGCGCTTGATCTGCAGGGCCAGCTGGGTCAGCAGCAGCGAATCGAGCCCGAGATCGACGAAGGGGCTCTCACGGTCGGCTTCGCCGATGGTGATGCCACAGACTTCGTCGATGGTGTCGGCGAGTTCCTGGTGCAGTCTCGCCTGGCGGTCGTTGGTGCTCATGGTTTGGGAGGCAGTTCGTTTGATTGGTTTGAAGGGGAGGAGGATGCCGTCGGAGCCGACGGTGCATCCGGTGTCGTGACCGGGGGCGCGCCATGCGCCGTCCCGGGGTGTGTGGCGGTATTTGCGGCGGACGCCGGCCCGGAGGCCGGGTCGGCAGTGGTTGCCGGGGGCGTGCCCGCAGCGGTTGCCTGCGCCGTATCCGCGCTGTCTGCTGGTGCTGCGCCTGTGGTGCCTGCCGGTGCCGTGCCTGTGCTGGCTGCCGGGGTCGTGCCCAGGGCGGCGACACTGGCCTGGTATGCCTGCAGGGCCTGGCGCAGGGCGGCAATGGCGGCCTGCGCGGCGGCAATCAGGGCCTGGCGGTCGCCGGAGGCTGGTACCGGGGCCGCACCGGCTGCACTGGTCGCGCCGGCAGCACCGGCGGCAGCGCCTGCCAGTGGAGGCAGACCCGCACCGGGCATGGATGCCCCGAACGGCGCCCGCTGGGTGCCTGCCGGGGGCGCCGGCAGCCAGTAGTCGCGGCCTTCGAACGGATAGGTGGGCAGCGGCAGGCGGCGGCCGTGCGACGGCACGGGGGCCAGTCGTGGCAGGCGGCCTTCGCACCACATCCGCGCATCGGCACGGGCCAGCATCAGGCCCTCGTCCTCCGGCTGGCTGCCGAGGCTGCTGACGAAGCTGCCGGCCTGGGCACCTGCCTTGCCGCTGGTGCCCGCATGCCGGGTCGTGCCCGACGTTGCCGCGGTGCTGTCCGTGGCGGGCGCGGTGCCGTGGCCATCGGCGGTGGCCGTCCCGGCTGCCTCTTGTGCTGCCTTTTCGGCGGCGATGCCGGCAGCCGTGCGCCGGACCAGGTTGCCCAGGATGCGACCGGGGCCGATCTCCAGGAAGCTGGCGCCCGGGTGCCGGGTGAGCGCGGTGCGCGCCGCGTCGGCAAAGCGGACGGTATCGCGCAGCTGATCGGCCCACCACTGCGGGTCGGTCGCTTCCGCGTCGGTCAGCGGCTGGCCGGTGCGCCCCGAGATGACCGGGATGCGCGGGGCCGACAGCGACACCCGGGCCACGGCCCGTGCAAAGGGCGAGACGGCCGGCTCCATCATGGCCGAGTGGAAGGCGTGCGAGGTCTTCAGCCGCTGGTGGCCGATGTTTTCGGCGTCCAGCCGTGCGGCCAGCATGTCGATGGCCACGGCCGGACCGGCCACCACGCAGGCCTCGGGGGCGTTGATGGTGGCCACCGACACATCGTCCGGCAGCCATGGGGCAATCGCGTCTGCCGACTGCTGTACCGCCAGCATGATGCCGGCCGGCAGCCCCTGGATGAGCTGCCCGCGCAGGGCGACCAGCCGCGCCGCATCGTGCAGGGACATGACGCCGGCGATGACGGCGGCGGCAAACTCGCCCAGGCTGTGTCCGAGTACCGCATCCGGCTGCAGGCCACGATGCTGCCAGAGCCGGGCCAGCGCGTATTCGAGGGCGAACAGGGCGGGCTGGGTGAGGGCCGTGCGGGCCAGGTCGGCCTCGCTGCCCTCGAAGACCAGCGTGCGCAGGTCGGCACGGGGCGCCGGGCTGGCATGGCCGGCCGGGGTTTCGTTGCGGACGGGATTGCCGGCGGACCCGGGTTTCTGGATGCCGGTGTCGGCCGCTCCGCTCAGCAGACCGTCCGGAATCAGGTTGTCCAGCCAGGCCCGGCTGTCCTCGGCGGCCTGCGGCAGCGGGCCGATGGCCTCGGCCACCTCGTCGAAGGCGCGGGCAAAGACCGGCTCCTGTTCGTACAGCTGCCGTCCCATGCCGGCGTACTGGGCACCCTGGCCGGAGAACAGCCAGACCAGCGGCCCCTGACCGGTCGCCTTTGCCTCTGCATGGTCGGGACTGGCCGGTTTCTCCAGTGCGGCGATGGCTTCGGGAATGGTTCGGGCCAGCACCACCTGACGGTGTGCCAGCGGGCTGCGGCCATGGGCCAGCGTGAAGCTGATGTGTGGCAGCAGGGCGTCGGCAGGACTCACGACAGCGTGATCCGTGCCCTCCGCGTCGCAGCTCCCTTTTGCTGCATGGCCTGTGCCTGTTGCATCGCGGGGCCCTTCCGCCGCCTGGCCTGGAGCCGAAGCGCTCGTGGCATCCGGCCCGGAGACCAGCTGCCGCAGGTAAGCGGCCAGCTGGCTGCGCTGGGTGGCCAGGGCGGTGGGCGTGGCCGCGCTCAGCGGCAGTGCATGCGGTACCGCGGGCAGCGGGGTGTCGTTGCCGGCCGCCGGGTTGGTGCCGGGCAGGGCCGCGTCGCCGGCAGCGTGCACCCGGGAGGCGTCACTGGCCGGGTGAGTGACACCGCTGTCCGGGTGGACGTCGTCGCCGGCCGGCAGCGCTCCCGGGGCCAGATCGGCCGGGGCTTCTTCCAGAATGATGTGCGCGTTGGTGCCGCCCACACCGAAGGCGCTGACGGCGGCACGGCGCGGGGTACCGGGCGTGACTGGCCACGGCGTGTGCTCGGCCGTGACGCGGAACGGGCTGCTCTCCAGCTGCAGGCCGGGGTTGGGGCTGCGATAGTGCAGGGTGCCCGGAATGAGCTGGTGCTGCAGGGCCATCAGGGTCTTGATGGTGGCCGAGGCGCCGGCGGCAATGACGGTGTGGCCGATGTTGCTCTTGAGCGAGCCCAGCGTGGCAAAGCCGGTGTCGGCCGTTTCCTCGCGCCAGGCGCGGGTCAGCGCACGGACTTCCACCGGATCGCCCATCGGCGTGGCGGTGCCGTGTGCCTCCACATACTGGATGCTGCGGGCCGGTACCCCGGCATCGGCCAGTGCGGCACGGATCACGGCATGCTGGCCGTCCAGGCTCACGGCCGTGAAGCTGGCCTTGTTGCCGCCATCGTTGTTGACGGCCACGCCCCGGATCACCCCGTAGACGGTATCGCCGTCACGGCGGGCATCGGCCAGGCGCTTGAGCAGCACCACGGCCGCGCCATCGGAGAACACGGTGCCCTGGGCATCCGCATCGAAGCTGCGGGTACGGCCGTCGGGCGAGAGCATCGAACCGGCCTCGTAGCGGTAGCCGCTGTTGACCGGTGCCGTCACGGCCACACCGCCGGCCAGCGCCATCTCGCACTGGCCCGCCCGCAGGGCCAGTACGGCCTGGGCAATGGCCACCAGCGAGGTGGAGCAGGCGGTGTGCACCGAAATGGCCGGTCCCTGCAGGTTCAGCCGGTTGGCCGTACGGGTGGCGATGTAGTCCTTCTCGTTGTCGAGCATCACCTGGAACTCGCCGAGGCCGGCGATCTTTTCCGGGTAATGCTGCAGGTGGCGCTGGAAATAGGTGGCGTTGTACATGCCGGCGAACACGCCGATGCGGCGGTCGCCGTCACGCGGTGCATGGCCGCCGTGCTCCAGACACTGCCAGGCCAGTTCGAGGAAGATGCGCTGCTGCGGGTCCATCAGCTCGGCCTCGCGCGGGCCGATGCCGAAGAAGGCGGCATCGAAGCGTCCGGCATCGTCCAGGATGCCGCGGGCCGATACGTAGTCCGGGTCGCTGGTCAGGCTGGCCGGCAGTGACGGATCCAGCTCTTCCGGACGGAAGTGGCGAATGCCGTCCACGCCGTCCAGCAGGTTCTGCCACAGGGCCTCGATGCTGCTGGCGCCGGGGAAGCGGCCCGCCATGCCGATGATGGCGATGGCGCGGTCTTCGGCATGATCCCGGGGTGTGGCGACTGCCGGTGACTCCGGTGCCGCAGAGGCCGTGCCTGCCGGCGCCGACGGGGAGGGCGCGGCCACCAGCTCCGGCCGGCTGGCCGCGATGCGGGCGGCGAAGGCACGGGCCGTGGGCTCGCCGAAGAAATCCTCGATGCCGATCACCGGCCCGAAGTGCTGCTGCAGCACTTCCAGCGCCTGGGCGGCCAGCAGCGAGGAGCCGCCCACCTCGAAGAAGTTGTCGTGTGCCTGCAGCCGGTCGATGGCCAGCACCGGCTTGAGCAGGCCCACCACCTGCTGCTCCAGGGCACGCAGGGCCGTGCTGTCGACAGAAGCTACGCTGACAGCCGATTTTGTGTCTTCTGCTACACCCGACTGTATCTTTTTGCTGGAAAGTGCAAATCCGGCCTCGGTGGAGGTTACGTCACCACCTGTAACGCCCGTGTCTTCTGTAAGGGTTTTGGCGCGATTTGTAGCCGCTGTCTCCGAAATACCCGCCAATTCGGGGGGGAGGCCGGCGCCTTCCTGCCGGGGGGAGGGGGACTGAACGGCGGGCATCGCGGCCGTTTGGGCCGCTTCGGCCGTCCTGCTGGCCGGATCCGGCCGGGTGGTTGCGTCTTCCATGGCCTGCAGTGCCCGGCGATCCAGCTTGCCGTTCAGCGTGATCGGCAGCTCCGGCACATGCACGAAGCGGGCCGGCATCATGTAGACGGGCAGGCGGGCGCGGCAGTGATCGCGCAGCGCATCGTCATCGGGCAGCGTCTGGCCCGCTGCCGCCACCAGCCAGGCCACCAGACGGCGCTCGCCATTGGGGGGCGTCTCGTCCGTGATGGCGGCGCTGGCCACGGTCGGATGTCCGGACAGCACGGCCTCGATCTCGCCCGGTTCGATCCGGAAACCGCGGATCTTGAGCTGCCCGTCCAGCCGGCCCAGATACTCGAGCCGGCCATCGTCCAGCCAGCGCACGGCATCGCCGGTGCGGTAGAGCATGTCGTTCGCCTGACCGAACGGGTCGTGCACGAAGCGCTCGCGGGTCAGGTCCGGGCGGTTCAGGTAGCCCAGGGCAAGGCCGGGGCCGCCGATGTAGAGTTCGCCGGTCAGCCCCGGCGGTACCGGTTCGCCGGCGGGGGTGAGCACCCGCACGTAGGTCCAGTTGATCGGACGGCCCAGCGGTACCGAACTGTGCGTGGCCAGGTCGTGTTCCGACACCGGGCCGGTCACGGCGAAGGTGGTGGTCTCCGTGGGGCCATAGCCGTTGATCAGCTGCAGCCCGGGCAGCGCCTGCAGTGTCTTGCGCACGTGGCGCGGCGACAGGGCTTCGCCGCCCGTCATCAGCGTGCGCAGCCCCTGCAGATGCAGCGGGTTCTCGTCCACGACGCGGTTGAAGAGTGCCGCCGTCAGCCAGGCCGCATTGACGCCCTCGTCGCGGATGGTGGCGGCCAGCCCCGTGCCCGTGGGGATGGCCTGCGGGTGGATCACGCAAGTGCCGCCATTGAGCAGCGGCCCCCAGATTTCGAGGGTCGAGGCATCGAAGGCGAGCGGGGCCGCATGCAGCATCACCAGCCGCGCATTGAGCGGTGCGTAATACTGGCGGTACACCAGCCGGACGATGGCGCGGTGCGGAATGACCACGCCCTTGGGCGTTCCGGTCGAACCGGAGGTGTACATCACATAGGCCCCGTGCCGCGCCGAGTTGCCCATGCGCATCAGCGTCTGTTCCGAGAGCTGCTCGGACAGCTGTGGCACGGTGTCCTCGGTGATCAGCGTTTCGTTGCTGCGCTCCTCGCGTGGGTCGGTATCGATGTTCCAGATCGGAATGCCCCGCTGCACGGCCATTTCCTGCTGCCAGGGCAGGGTGTGGGCATCGGTCAGCAGCAGGGCGGGCTGGCTGTCCTCGAGCATCAGCGTCAGCCGCTGCGCCGGACTGGCCGGGTCGATGGGCACATACATGGCGCCCAGCCGCAGGATGGCCAGCATCAGCGCAATGCTCTCGGGGCGACGCGACAGCAGCATCGCCACCCGGTCGCCGGCGCCCACGTTCATCGCCTGCAGACGGGTGGTGTGGCGCACCGAGATGTCGTGCAGCGTCTCGTACGTCCAGCTCACGCCGTTCTCGCCGGGCATGCGCACGGCCAGCGCCTTCGGATGGCGCTGGCACTGCAGCTCGAAGCGGTCGATGACGGTGGCCTGTGGCAGGCGTGACTCGCCATCGGTCGGGCCCGACCAGGTCTGCAGGATCAGCGGCTGGATGCTGTGTGCCAGATTGGAGAACTGGCCCAGTGGCTGGGCGTCGTGCAGCAGCAGCTCGATCAGCAGATGGCGCAGGAAGCGCCGCCAGCCGTGCAGTGCCACCGTGTCGTACCGGCCCGATGGCGAACCGATGGTTACGTCTTCACCGGCAAAGCGCAGCGAAATGTCAGCTTTTTTACCGGGTGTCGCTGGTGCCGCACCGGTCGGGGTGGCATGATCACGGGAGCCGGTCCCGAGGGGGCCGACCGGGTCGTACGCCTGCGCCGCCGGGGGCGTTTCTTCGCTGCCCTCGACGAATTCGGCCAGCCCCGTTTCACCGGTCCAGACCATCCGGTTGCCGTGCCGGTCGCGGGCCAGGCGTTCGCGGGCCAGCACCAGAACATCCGGTGTGCTCCGGGTTTCATCGGGAAGCGGGGTGTTGCCGATGCGGTGGTCGGCCAGTATCCAGGCTGCCAGCCAGGGAACCAGACGCTGCTCATGCTGCCACGGGGTACTGGCAAGCGCTTCGGCAAGATTGGCGGGAAGCTTGATCGAGATGGAAGCCACTGCGGTGAGAATCCGGTGAGGTCAGAAGAATGCCGGATGATTTACGGTCCTCCCCCGAGGGTAGGACATTCAGTCCAACAATCAACCTGTAATCGCATGATCGGTTTTGAACATAGGGCCAGTGGTGTGTTTCGTGTTCTTCAGGACACGATGACGTCCCCGGGTGGCCGCTGCTTGGGCAATGCTAGCGTGTCCGGGCATCGCCGACCATCCAACCATTTGATACACATTCATGGAAAACTTCTGCTAGGGATGTCCGCCGCGGTGCTGGCAGGACTGCTGGCGTCGTCGCCGGCCGTTGCGGCATCCGGTGCGCCAGTGTCGTCTGCGCCGCAGGCATCGGCCACCCCATCTGCCCCTTCTCCGGCCACGAACAGGACCCAGGACATGTCTTCATTCAATGGCAGCCAACCCGTGCGGCCGCAGATCCGGCTGGCCGTGCTGGGCGACTCCGACAGCCACGCCTTCCACGACGCCGCAACACTCAACTACGGTACTTCCGAGGCGCGGGGTGGGGAGCAGCAGGCCAGCACCTGGCAGTGGACCGAGATCCTCGGCCAGCTGCGTCCGATGGACATCGACCAGGGGCCCTTTGGCGAGGTGGGCAGCAGCGGGGTCGGTGCGTGGCTGCGCCGCCACCTGCTGGGCAGCCTCGTGCGGCAGCACAAGCAGGATTTCCGCTACAACTTCGCCATCAGTGGCGCCGGCTGCGAGGCGCTGACCGACAGTACCCGCGGTCAGGCACCGCTGCTGCTGGCCGAGATGGCGCGTGACCCCAAGGGCTGGGAAGCCGTGCCCGCCGTGGTGGTGATCCGCATCGGCATCAACAGCCTGGGCAAGAAGGCCGATCTCGACACCTTCGCCCGCACGGGGGCAGATGCCGCTGCGCTGGCCCGGGTCCAGGCCTGCGGTGATGCCGTGACAGAGGCCGTGACCAGTCTGAAGGCGCAGCATCCGAAGCTGAACATCATCCTGGTGGGGATCCTGAACAATGTCGACTGGCCGCCCCTGCACCGCAAGTTCCAGTCGGCGCAGGAGCAGACCAACATTGCGGCGGTGATGGACGCCTATGACGACCGCCTGCGCAACCTGGCGCGCCGGGTCGATGGCGTGCGCTTCTTCGACGACCGGGCCTTCTTCCGCAACCGTTTCGGCGCACGCGACGCCAGCGGCAAGCCGGCCTACAAGTCCGTGGAACTGGGCGGCAGCCGGGCGGTGGGGGTCACCCAGGGCGATGAGCCCTGGAACGCCGTGATCGGCGATGGTCATGCCGGAACCGTCTGGAACGGCCTCTGGGCCGGTCAGATGGTCAACGAGTTCAACCAGATTCCCGGCGTGCACATCGCGCCCATCACCCCGCCCGAGGTGGCCCGGATGGCCGACCCGGACGACCGTTTCGGACTGGCTTCGAAAAAATAGCGGAGCAGCCAGGCACACTCCTGTTCAGGAGCGCTGCGCTGGCTGCGCCCTGGCCAGCCGCCCTGCTCGATGGAACCTTGGCTCAGTGGCAGTTACCCGGGCTCTGTTGCTGTTGTTTTCCGGCTCTGCTGGCCCGTTGGCACATGGTCGGGGCCAGCCCGGAGGAGGCCCCCTCTTGGGTGCGCATGACTGTGTTGGCACGAGGATTTTGCGGCCCTGCCGCCCTGTCCTGCACGCCCAAAGGGGGATGCGAGGACGAACGGGTCCCTACGCAACCTCGGCTTTGTGGTTCTCAGCCCCGGCTCAGCTGCCGCTGCCCCGGCCGAGCAAAATAGAACCACTCCCGGCCCGGCGGTGTGCCCGGGTTCGGGAACACCACGTAGCCGTCCTCCGGCGCACGGATGGCCTGGCCGTCGGCCCGGAAGGCAATCGGCTCGCCGGCGGCCACCCGGTCGAACGAACGCCATTCACGCGCAAACCGGTCCTGCAGGTCGTGGCGGTCGAACACGTCGTACAGTTCGATCAGCTCCTTGCCGGAGCAGGTAGGGCTGCCAGTGCCGGTGTCGTTGTCGTTGCGGGTGCCGTTGCCATTGCTGGTGCCGGCATCGCAGCCGTTCCCCTGGCTGATGCGTCCGTCATGGCAGTCGCTTCTGCCGTGGCTGGTTCCTTCGCCGGCGGGGGTACCAGTCTCTGCTGCGTGCGCGGTGCGGACATCTTTTTCGTCTTCATCAGCCAGACCGCCCAGTCCGAGCAGCCGCAGCGTGTTGTCGATGGCGGCACGGGCCACGGCCGGTGCCTCCGGATCCAGATGCTGGCCGCATTCCACCGTCACCGCATAGCCACCATGGGCGCGCATGTATTCGGTGGTGCCAATGCCATAGGCAATGCTGCCGTTCTGGCGCCGGCGCACACCCTTGGCGTAGGCCGACAGCCAGCCGTACACCAGCCGCTGCGGGCCGATGGCCCGGGCCAGCCGTTCCTCGTCTGCCGCGTGGGCGAAGGGCTCCAGCTCGTCCTGATTGTTGACGGGGCCGAAGAACACGAAGGGCACACCAGGGGCCGAGAAGGTGTGCAGATCCACCAGCACGTCGTGACTGGCCAGAATGGGGCCCAACCGGCTGGCGATGCGGTCCTCGGCGTTTTCCGGCGACAGGCTGGGGCGGAAGTCGCGGTTCAGGTTACGGTCGCCCTCGCGGCGGCCGGCGGCCCAGGCCACCGGATTGGCCACCGGCACGAAGCTCAGCGTTCCCCGCTGCAGCTGGCGCCGGCCGTCGGCGAATTCGGCCAGAATCTGCCGGATGGCCACTGGCCCGGCCGTTTCATTGCCGTGCACGCCGCCCAGCACCAGCACCCGTGGTCCCGGTCGCAGCGCGTGGAAGCTGTGCAGTTCGATGACGGGGGTGGAGGCGGGATGGGTTGCAGAATCGGTCATGGCAGGAAGGGGCAGGGTGAACGAAGCGGGGGAACGAAGCCTGGGTGAACGAAACGGGACGGACGGAGTCCGGCCGGGTGTGTTCCGCAGTATAGAGCGTGCCATGAACCTGTTCGTCCCCGGCCTGCTCGGGACTGGCGTACCGGACGGCTGTATCAGTCACGGCCGGGGTCAACGCATCGTGCCGGCCCCGCGTTTCTGGCTGGGGCGCTGTCCTGCTGCCCGAGGCCGGGCCGTCCACGGCGGGAGCCGGCGTGGGTACCGATGAAGTCCATGACACGCTCTATCATTGCAACAGGGAGCATGTCGCTCCCGACTTTGTCTGCTGGAAATCACGAGATGAAAACGCATCCGATGCAGTCTGCCGTGAATACCTCTCTGTCGCCGTCGCTGTCGCCGTCACCGTTGCCCGCCACTGGCTGCCATCGGCACGCCGTCACGGGCGTGTCCGCTGGCACGGGCGTGTCTGCCGCTTCCCGCGCATCCGGCGCCGGCACACGCGGGCCGGCATGCATGGTCGCCCGGCTGTCCGCGCTTGCCGCTGCGCTGCTGCTGGGTGGGTGTGCCAGCTATTTCGGGGCCGAAGTCACCGCCTATCACCAGGAAGACCAGCCACTGTCGGGCCTGAGCTTCCGCTTTGCGCCGGCACCCCAGCAGGCCGAAAGCCTCGAATTCCAGACCTATGCGGGGTATGTGCGTCGCGAGCTGCTGGCCCATGGCATGAAGGAAGCCGGCGGACCTCGCCGTGACGTGGATGTGGCGCTCGACTACATGGTCGATGGTGGCCGTCCAGTCAGCTACAGCCAGCCCAATTACGCCTACGTCTTTCAGGGCTACCGGCAGGTCCGTCACGACCGCACCGATGCCAACGGCCAGGTGGTCAGCTACTGGGAATCGGTACCCATCTACGGCTACGACCTGGTGGGCTATTCCACCTACCAGCGCACCGTCTACCGCAAGCAGTTCAAGCTGGCACTGACCCGTACCCAGCCCGTTCCGGGGCGGCCTGCGCGCCTGTACGAGGGAACGGTCGTGGCCGATTCCGAAGATGGCGCCCTCAACAATGCCGTGCCCTACCTGATTCAGGCCCTCTTTCAGGACTTCCCCGGGCCGAACGGCGTGACCCGGCAGGTACGGGTGGAGACGGACAGAAAGCCCGAGGCAAAGGCAGCCGACACGAAACCGGTCGATGCAAAGCCAGGCAATTCACAGGGGGCCGATGCAAAGTCATCGGATGGAAAGCCGGCCGATGGCAGGCAGCCGGAGCAGGCCGCTTCTGGGGCGGCTGCCGGCAAATGACCGCCGCGGTGTAACGGCCCGTAGGCTGCAGGCAGGGCCTGTGGCCCTGCCATGGGAAGATCAGCGCTGCGGCCAGTGCACTGGCAGCCCGATGCCCAGCTGGCGTGTGCGCCGGTCCATCCGGCGCACCAGCTTCTCGATGTCGGCCTCTTCGGCCGCATCCAGCGTACGGGCGGGCTCCCGCAGACGGGCGCTGCGGATCACGCCACGCACCTTCAGCAGCTGCTTGTGCACGGCCGGGCCGATGATCAGCTGCTGCTGGTGGCGCATCAGCGGCAGATAGGCGTCGAACACATCCTCGGCGTCGTCGCGCTTGCCCGCTTCGAACAGTTCCTGCAGCTTGATCAGCGCTTCCGGCCAGGCAAAGGCCGTGAAGGCGCCATCCACACCGCGGTCCAGCGCCTGCGGGAAGTGCAGTCCCTCGTTGCCCTCGAAAATGGCCAGACGGCGCACGCCCTTGGTCTCGGCATCGCGCAGCGCCACCGTCTTGTCCAGACCGGAGGCACGGCCCTGGCACAGGCCCTCCAGATGCTCGAAATCCTGCAGCATGCGGATCAGCAGGTACGCGGCGATGTTGACGCCGTTGACGGCCGGCTGGTCGTGCAGGATCCAGGGGATCTCGCCCAGCCGTTCACTGAGCCGCTCGAAGTAGTTGTAGATGTCTTCGTCGGTGCGCAGCGTCACGTCCGGGCTGATGCGCACACCGGCAGCGCCGGCATCCATCACCCGGCGGCCCATCAGGGCCATGTTGTCGATGCCGGGCGAAGAGATGTCGACGATGGCCGGGATGCGGCCATTCAGGTGGCGGATACCGGCGCGCACCACGGACAGGCGCTCGTCGTTGGTCAGTTTGTCGGCTTCGGACTGGGCGCCCAGCAGCAGTACGCCGCTGGCCCCGCAGGCGACCAGGAAGTCCATCTGCGCCCGGATGCCGTCGAGATCCAGGGTACCGTCGTCGGTGAACGGTGAAATGGCTTCGGCGAAGACGCCACGTGTTGAAGTCGTGATCAGGGGGCGATCATTCCAGTTCAGGTTCAAACCACTTTCCTTCGGAAGGTTCACGGGAGGATCCGGGCATCCGGCCGGGCGATGGCCGGCAGGGAACCGGGCGATGACGCCGGACCCCGGCGGCAGGCGGGGGTGGATGCCGGCGGCCCGGGCAGGGGGCCATGCCGCGGGGGGCAGCGCCGAAAGGCACCGCGCAACGGGCTGGGCCACGCCTGAAAGCACGGAAACGGCTAGCCCGTTCCAGCGCCGCCAACCGTGCAGGTCGCGTACCGGAAAACAGGGCCAGTCCGTCACCAGAAGGCGGTCGGGCCGGCATTGGGTAGAAGTCTACATGAGCCGCCGGCTCTGCATGGCCATTGGCAGCACTGATTCAAAAAACGTTACATACGATGCAGCGTATAGGGTACGCTGGCAGTGCTGCCGACGGCGCAGCGGCGAATCGCTGCGCCACGCCTTCAGGGCGGGATGCCGGGGTGCAGGGATGGCGGGGCAGGGCAGGGACAGGGCAAGGCAAGGATAGCGAGGGGCAGGGCAGGTTTGACACGGACAAAACCCATGTTATTATCACTGTCTCGACGCGCCCGTAGCTCAGTTGGATAGAGTACTTGGCTACGAACCAAGGGGTCGTGGGTTCGAATCCTGCCGGGCGCGCCACCCTTGTATCAAAGAGGTCTGTTTCCTTCGGGTCACAGGCCTTTTTTATTGCCCGTCCAAAATTGCCTGCCTGAAGGGCAAAGGGCAAAGGGCAAAGGGCAAAGGGCAAAGGGCAAAAAGACCGTCCAGAACAGAGAAAATCCAGAACGGGGGCGGTCCAGTCCAGAACGGGGGGCGGTTCAGAGCAGCGCGTGTCATGTTCATCCGCTCCCGCAAAGCCCTCTTCGGGCCCGCAGGACAAGGCAGGCAGGGCGGCAGAATCCTGACCCCCGATGGCTTCAGGCACCGCCGGTACGGTCATGTGCGCCCCACCCAAACGGGATTTCACTGCAGGCTGGCGCCGGCCGTGTGCTGCTGACTTTGCCCTGTCAGCCAGGGCTGTCCAGGGGCGGCCGAGCCTGTTCGTGCAGGGGGCCGCCGATGGCAATCTGGGTGCCCCGTCGGCAACCCGAACACCCCGCTGGCACGCGTCCGGGATCAGCGCAGTAACGAATGGGTGTACGAACCCATGCCACGCCCTACTGCCCGCTGCTGCCCAGAAAGCGCCGCATCAGGTCGGCCATCGTCCGCACCTCGAACTTGTCCATGATGTTGGCGCGGTGGGCTTCCACCGTCTTGATGCTGATGTTCAGGTCGCCGGCAATCTGCTTGTTCAGCCGGCCGGCTGCGATCAGCTCCAGCACCTGCTGCTCGCGCGGCGTCAGGCGGTCCAGCAGCTCCTGGCGCAGGGCGCGTTTCTCGCTGTCGGTCTGTTTTTCCTCGGCCTGCTGGAAGGCGTTGTTGACGGTACTGATCAGCTGCTGGTCGTCGAAGGGCTTTTCCAGAAAGTCCACGGCGCCCAGCTTCATGCGGGCCACGGCCATGCCCACGTCGCCATGGCCGGTCATGAAGATCAGCGGCAGGTTGTGGTTCTGCCGCAGCAGCTCGTCGTGCAGCTCGATGCCGCTCATGCCGCCCATCCGCACGTCCAGAACCAGCACGGCAAAGTGTCCCGGTACGTATGCGTTCAGAAAGCTCTCGGCACTGTGAAAGGTGCGGACGCTGAAGCCGGCGCCTTCGAGCAGCCAGCGCAGCGAGTCGCGCACGGCCTCGTCGTCGTCGACGATGTAGACGAAGCGGTCGGCCTGGGAGGCAGGGTGGGCGGTGGGGGGCGTGTCGGGATGTGTGGTCATGAGTCGGTTACCTGCGTAGGGAACATGTCGCACCGTTTTTCCGGCAGCGGAAGGATCGGACAAGGGTGTCCTGAACCGCCCGGGGAGCCCCGCCCGTCACACCCGACGGCGCGCTGGCCGGCCATCGTGTCCGACGGCGGGGGATTCCCAGTTCGTATTATCGATGAAATATGACGCTTGACATTTCGGGAAAACACTGAGAGCGAGTGAAGGGTTCGTTCGTTCCCGCGCTGGCCTCGAATGAGTCCATGACACACGCCGGGGTCGTGACACGCTACGGGGGAGACCGAAACAGGCGGCATTTCCCTGTCCCCGGGCCTGCGGGGCCATTCGGCACGATCCCGCCAGCAGCATCATCCCGACCTGCCTGCAGGGGCATCGTCCCGCACGTTTCCGTGGCCGGCGCGCTGCGCTGGGCCGTCAGGCGTGGCATGACCTGCGCCCCCGGCCATTGCTCAGCCTGTCCTCCCCGTATCTCCTGCGTTCTCCGCCTCCTTCGTACCCTCTGCATCTGCTGCCCCCTCCCGGTTCACCGGCAGCGTGAAGCGGAACACCGTCCCGCGGGGCTTGTTGTCCTCCACCCACAGCCGGCCTGCGTGGGATTCGATGATCGTCCGGCAGATGTTGAGCCCCATGCCCATGCCCTCGTTCTTGGTGGTGAAGAAGGGCTCGAACACGCGGTGCTTCATCTCGTCCGCGATGCCTGGCCCCTGGTCGGCCACCGAAAACACCACTGACTCGCCCGTGGTGTTCACCCGCAGCGTCAGGGCGGCATGGTTCTGGCCACGCATGGCGTCGATGGCGTTCTTCAGCAGGTTCAGCAGCACCTGTTCGATCAGGATGCGGTCGGCCGACAGGCGCGGCAGATCGGGCGCCACGTCGATGGTGATCGCCACGCCATAGCGCTTGGCGGCAATTTCGGCCAGGGCCAGCGCCTCGGTCAGGATCTCGTCCACCGAGATGTCGCGCTGCTCGGCCGTCTGCCGGCGCACGAAGTCGCGCACCCGCTGGATTACCGAGGCGGCCCGCTGGGCCTGACGGGCGATCTTGTCGAGGGTTTCGGCGATGCGCGCGTTGTCCACCGGTGCCGGGCTGCCGGGCTGCATGCGCCGTATCAGACCGGTGGCGTAGTTGCTGATGGCGGCCAGCGGCTGGTTCAGCTCGTGCGCAATCGACGAGGCCATCTCGCCCATGGTCACCAGCCGGGAGGTCTGCTGCAGCTGCTCCTCCTGCTGGCGCTGGCGCTCGCGGATCGGGCGCAGGGCCGTGATGTCGGTGGCCACCAGCAGTTGCGCCACCTGGCCGTCCACCCAGCGGATCTGCTGCGTGCGCACCTCGAACCAGCGGTCCACATCGGCAATGTAGACTTCCTCGCCCACCCAGGAGTCGGCCACCGGCCAGCCGCGGAGCAGGGCCAGATGCCCGTTGATGTCATCGCCGAACAGCCGGTGATAGTGATAGTTGCAGAACATCAGGGTGGGCTCCGGCCCGGTGGACGGGGCCTGGGCGGCACCGGCGAGCGGCACGGCCGGCGGAGGCGGGGAGACCACCGACACCGCGGCATCGAGCTGGTTTAGCACGGTGTTGAAGCGCTCGTGGGCCGCTTCCAGCTCGGCGCGAATGCGGTTGGGCTCCGTGATGTCGGTGGCCGAGGCCATCCAGCCGGCCTGCTGGCCCTGGTCGTCGATCAGCGGGGACAGGTACAGGCGTACGTCGATGATGCGGCCATCCTTGCGCCGGGCCCGTGTCTGGATGCCCGAGGGCGGCGCACCACCGGCGATCGTCATGTTCAGGTGCGCCATGTTCAGGTCGTACTCTTCCGGAATCCAGTACGGATACGGCGGCAGCTGCCCGACCAGCTCCTCGGCCGGATAGCCCAGGATTTGGCACAGCGCCCGGTTCACGTAGGTGATGCGTCCGTCGTTGTCGATCACCCGCAGCCCGGTGCTGATCGAATCCTCGATGGCGCGGCGGAAGGTGGCCTCGGTGGTCAGTGCCTGTTCGACCAGCTTGCGTCCGGTGATGTCGTGCGCCACGGCGTAGTACAGCGATTCGGGCGAGCGCGTGTCCACACTGATCGACCAGCTCAGCCAGCGCCAGGCGTTGCGAAAGCGCACCCGGCATTCCAGCGGCCCGATGCGTTCCTGTGGCGTGGTGAAGGCCTCGATCACATCCAGCCGGTCCTCCGGATACACATGGTCCCAGAAGCGGGTGTTGGCCAGATCCTTGCCGAAATACTCGACGAAGGCCGGATTGCCGCGCACCAGCGTGCCATCCGGGCGGATCGTGCAGAACACGTCCTGCGACAGCTCGAACAGCCGGTCACGCTCGCTCTCCACGCGCAACCGGTCGTGGGCGCTGCGCCACAGCAGGATCAGCGACAGCACCGAGATGGTGGCCAGGGTGAACAGCCCCAGCTGGGTCAGCCGTTCGGCCAGGCCGGGTGTGTCGCCGGCATAGGGAATGGCCCGCAGCATCAGCCCGTTGCCCGGCGGGTCCAGCGGCAGCATGTGGGCCGTGCTGGCATCGATGCGGTGAACCGACGAGGTGCTGGCCAGCAGCCGCCCGTTGCCGTCCACCAGGGCGAACCGGTAGCGCTGGCGAAGGTTTTCCGGCAGGACGGCCTGCAGCAGCGCCTCCAGCCCGATGCCGACCACGGCCACGCCCACCAGATGGCGTTCCTGGATGACGGGCAGATACAGCTCCGTCATCACCTCGCCGCCCGGCACCATCAGCGGGGGAGAATAGTGCGGCTTCCAGGTGTGGATGCTGGCCCGCCAGGCCAGCCGGCGCGGGGCATCGTCGGGCGTGCTTTCGAAGCCCGGCAGCACCTCCACGGCGCCGTCCTGCCGCGGTTCGCCGGCCTCCAGCCGCTGGCCCACCAGCACGCCGGGCGCCGTGATGACGGTGCGCACCTGCCCGCGGGTGCTGATCAGCGCGAGGTAGCGGGTCTGGTCGTCGATGGCCAGAAAGCCGGCCGGTGTCTGCGACGGGCTGCTGCCCGAGGGATGGTCACTGCCGGCCGGACGGGGCACACGCGGCATGCCGCGGGTTGCCGCCTGCTGCGGGGCCGGTGGGCCGTCGCCCAGCCACAACGGTGCCACGCGGGCCAGATGCTCCTGCAGTTCGCGCAGCGACAGCTTCAGCGACTGCTGTGCCCAGTCGGTGTCGCGCAGCAGCGCGGCGCGCTGCTCCTGCTTCTCGATGTGACTCACATACCAGAGAAAGCCCGCCATCATCACGATGAAGATGACCAGCCCGCCGGCGTGGGCAATGCCCAGGAAGCGCCACGCCTGCCAGCCGGCGGAAATGCCGGCCTCGCGGGGCTGGGTGCGTGGCGGGCGGATGGCGGGCGGGCCGGGTTCCGGCGTGCCGGGGGCGGGAGTATCGGCAGGAGTCATGTCGGGGCGGATCGTCCCGTCCGGCATGCACGGGGCAGGCCGGGCGGCCGGAAACAGTGGCGGTGAGCAGACAGGCCGGCGGCCAGAAAGGATACCTGTGAGCGGACAGGCCGGGCGGCCAGAAATGGTACCTGTGCGCCGGAGGGCCGAACGGCCAGAAACGGTGCCTGTGCGCACGCGGACCGAACGGCCGGAAACGGTACCAAATGGCTGGTTCCCCCGCAATCCGGCATACCCCTGTGGCCAGCGGGGGCAGGGCGCCATGCGGGCATTACTGTGTCATTGTGTGGAATCGCAAGCAAGGACGGGTCGAAACCGCCTTTCTGGCATGCGACATGTGATATTGTGACTTGAAATATAGCTTGCTTTCCGGGTGGCTGTACTTAGAATGCGGGCCTTACCCATTCACGTTTCGTGGGAGAGCTCTGGCATGTCAGAAGCACAAAACAGCACACCCAACCGCGTCGAGTCTGCCGACGCCGATCCGGTCGAGACCCGCGAGTGGCTCGACGCCCTGGATGCCGTCATCCAGCGTGAAGGCCCCGAGCGCGCCCATTATCTGCTCGAGCAGCTGCTCGACACGGCGCGGCGCGAAGTCGGCCACATGCCTTTCTCGGCCACCACGGCCTACGTGAACACCATTCCGCCGGCGCTGGAAGTGCCGTCGCCCGGCAACCACGAATACGAAGAGCGCATCCGCAGCTTCATCCGCTGGAATGCCATGGCCATGGTCGTGCGCGCCAACAAGCACGACACACCCGATGGCGGCAGCCTGGGCGGCCACATAGCCTCGTTCGCTTCGCTGGCCACCATGATCGGTGCCGGCATGAACCACTTCTGGCATGCCCCGCACGAAGGCCACGGTGGCGACCTGATCTACTTCCAGGGCCATTCGTCGCCCGGCATCTACAGCCGCGCCTTCATCGAGGGGCGCCTCACCGAGGAGCAGCTCGACAACTTCCGCCAGGAAGTCGATGGCAAGGGCCTGCCGTCCTATCCGCACCCCAAGCTGATGCCGGACTTCTGGCAGTTTCCCACCGTGTCGATGGGCCTGGGGCCGCTGATGGCCATCTACCAGGCGCGCTTCCTGAAGTACCTGCACGCCCGTGGTCTGGCCGACACCAGCAACCGCAAGGTCTGGGTCTTCTGCGGTGACGGCGAGATGGACGAGCCCGAGTCCCGCGGTGCCATCGGTCTGGCTGCCCGCGAGAAACTCGACAACCTCATCTTCGTCATCAACTGCAACCTGCAGCGTCTCGATGGCCCGGTGCGCGGCAACGGCAAGATCATCCAGGAGCTGGAGGGGGACTTCCGCGGTGCGGGCTGGAACGTCATCAAGCTGATCTGGGGTTCGTACTGGGACAAGCTGCTGGCCCGCGACACCGACGGCACGCTGCGCCGCGTCATGATGGAAACCGTCGACGGCGAGTATCAGGCCTGCAAGGCCAACGACGGCGCCTACGTGCGCAAGCACTTCTTCGGCAAGGATCCGAAGCTGCTCGAAATGGTTTCGCGCATGACCGACGACGACATCTGGCGCCTGAACCGCGGCGGCCACGATCCGCACAAGGTCTATGCCGCCTTCCATGCCGCCGTCAACGACAACGAAGGCCGTCCCACCGTCATCCTGGCCAAGACGGTCAAGGGCTTTGGCATGGGCCGTGCGGGCGAGGGCAAGAACCCCACCCACCAGCTCAAGAAGCTGGACATCGACAGCGTGCGCGGCATGCGCGACCGCTTCAACATTCCCATTCCGGACGACCAGCTGGAGAGCATCCCGTTCTATCGCCCGGCCGAGGATACGCCCGAAATGCAGTACATGTTCGAGCGGCGCAAGGCGCTGGGTGGCTTCCTGCCGCACCGCCGCCAGACGGCCGACGAACAGCTGGCCATTCCGCCGCTGTCCACCTTCCAACCGGTGCTCGATCCCACTGCCGAAGGGCGCGAAATCTCCACCACCCAGGCCTTCGTGCGCTTCCTCACGCTGCTGCTGCGTGACAAGACGCTGGGCCCCCGTGTCGTGCCCATCGTGCCGGACGAGGCCCGTACCTTCGGCATGGAGGGCATGTTCCGCCAGCTGGGCATCTATGCCCCCGAAGGACAGAAATACGTGCCGGTCGACAAGGACCAGGTCATGTACTACAAGGAAGACGCCAGTGGCCAGATCCTGCAGGAAGGGATCAACGAGGCCGGTGCCTTCTGCTCCTGGATCGCGGCGGCCACGTCGTATTCCACCAGCAACGTCATCATGCTGCCGTTCTTCGCGTACTACTCGATGTTCGGCTTCCAGCGTGTGGGCGACCTGGCCTGGGCCGCCGGCGACATGCAGGCCCGCGGCTTCCTGCTGGGTGGTACCGCCGGCCGGACCACGCTCAATGGTGAGGGTCTGCAGCACGAGGACGGCCACAGCCACATCATGTCGCTGACCATCCCGAACTGCGTCTCGTACGACCCGAGCTTTGCGCACGAGGTGGGCGTCATCCTGCACCACGGCCTGGTCCGCATGGTCGAGCGTCAGGAGAACGTCTACTACTACATCACCGTGATGAACGAGAACTACGCGCATCCCGGTCTGAAGACAGGTGACGAAGAGGGCATCATCCGCGGCATGTACCTGCTGCAGGAAGGCGTGCCCGGTGCCGACGGCAAGCCCGCCAAGGCCGATCCGAAGGCACCGCGCGTGCAGCTGATGGGCTCGGGCGTCATCCTGCGCGAGGTACTGGAGGCCGCCCGCCTGCTGAAGGAAGACTGGGGCATCGAGTCAGACACCTGGAGCACCACCAGCTTCACCGAGCTGCGTCGCGACGGCATGGCCGCCGAGCGCTGGAACCTGCTGCATCCCACCGCGAAGGCCCACGTGCCGTACGTGACCGAGATGCTCAACAGGCGTCCGGCCGGTCCGGTCATCGCCTCCACCGACTACATGAAGCTGTTTGCCGACCAGATCCGTCCGTACATCCCGGCCG